>ERZ838827.894-NODE-894-length-28551-cov-5.829555_pt1 | contig 28551 bp, 23 predicted proteins | sample MGYA00519881_ERZ838827 | MGnify/ENA primary metagenome ERZ838827 (study PRJEB31850, sample SAMEA3708842) | human gut metagenome | biome: human gut; feature: human-associated habitat; material: faeces | place: China | collected 2014 ...
AAAGACGAAAAATCTCCGCTAGTTCTGCCCGCAGACTTTCATAGCGCTTCGAGAAACGCCACTGAAGCCTTCCGGACTTCACCTTCAGAGACTTGTGCTTCTTGCCGTGACGAACCACCTCAACCGTTTCGTAGTTGTCGGGATTCGTCGCTTGGCGGCTGCGCTCCATCGCACGCTGAAGCTTGCGCACGGCACGGTGATCCGTGTCCGCGCTTGGCGCAATCTGCACTTTGGCAATTGTCCCGTCCTCAGTCGCATAGGTGAGCGCCCCGAGTCCCAGATCAATGGCCATGCGCAGATCCTTGCCGGCGTAGGCGTGCTTCAGAGGTCTCTGCTCCGGGAGCAGTGGACGACTGCACAGACGCCATCCTCCGTTGCCTCTTCGGCATGCAGTCATCCCGGGGGGACGCACGAAGAAGGCTGCATGTTGTAAAATCAGCGGACCTCGTGCTATCGGCTCATGTATGTCGATAGCTTTTTTTCAGACTTCGTTCATACGGGACGACCCATGGAATCGCTTTTCGAAAAACTCTTTTACAGCGCGCGCTGGATTCTTGCGCCGCTCTTTCTCGGCCTTTCGCTTGCGCTTCTGGCACTTGCGCTCAAGTTCTTTCAGGAGGTCTGGCACGTGCTGCCGCACGTCTTCGAGCTCTCTGAGTCCGATCTCATCCTCTCGCTTCTCTCGATGGTCGACATGGGCCTTGTGGGCGGCCTGATCGTGATGGTCATGTACTCTTCCTACGAGAACTTCGTCTCCAGGCTCGACCTTGACGAAAAGGATTCGGAGCGCCTCGGCTGGCTCGGCAAGATGGACGCGGGCAGCCTCAAGAACAAGGTGGCGGCGAGCATCGTGGCGATCTCCTCGATCCACCTTCTGAGGATCTTCATGAACATCAGCACGATCGAGAACGACAAGCTGCTCTGGTACGTGATCGTCCATTTGACCTTCGTTCTCTCAGCTCTCGTGATGTGCTGGATCGACCTGCTGACGCGCAAGGCACACCAGCACGACGGGCACTGACGAACCCTGACGCTCGGGGATCGCATTTCAGCTCGAGGAAAACGGCCGCTTCGGATCTTCCGGGCGGCCGTTTTTGTCCGTGTCCTTCCCAGCCTGCCGTCAGGCGATCGGTTCGATGCTGCAGGCCTGGAAAAAGGCGCTGCGAAGCGCGCCTTCGGCATCCCTGCGCCAGACGGCCCAGATCTTTTGGCTGTCCGCAAGCTCGGTGGAGGCGGGCTTCATGATTTCGACGAGGTCTCCCCTGAGGATCTCCTCGCGCACCGAAAGGTAGGGAAGGAGTGCGACGCCGAGTCCCGTGCCCGCCGCGCGCTTAACGGCGCCCATGGTGTCCATCGTGACGGAGTGGCGGATGCGGATGCCTCTGGCCTCGAGGTGCGAAAGGACGGCGTGCTGGCTGCGCTGCTCGCGCTCGAGCACCCAGGTGGCGTCGGAAAGTTCGCGGGCGGTGGCGTAGGCGGACATCAGCGGACTGCCGAGGCCGACCACGAAGGCGAAGCGGTCCTCGAAGCACGGAAAGCCGTCGAGGTGCGGGTTCGAGGGACGGCCGCTGATGAAGCCGACGTCGATCAGGTGGCCAGCGACCGCGTCCTCGACGACGTCGTTGTCCTCGATCATGAGGCTTGTCTCGATGGCGGGCATCCTGCGCTTCATGTGCATCAGGCGCCTCGAGAGCACGTAGATGCCGAAGCGCCTGTTGGCGCCGACGGCTAGCGTGCCCGCACGGCCTTCGCCAGCTTCAGCAAAGAGCGCCTCCACTTCGTCGGCCTTGTCGACGAGAAGCGTGGCGTAGGGCAGGAGCGTGAGTGCGGCGGGCGTGGGCGTGAGGCCCTTGCTCTCGCGAACGAAGAGGCGGGCTCCAAGAGCGCTCTCGAGCTCCTTGAGCGACTGGCTCACGGCCGAGGGCGACAGGTGCAGGCGTGCGGCGGAGGCCGAGACGCGGTGCGTCTCGTAGAGACTTCGGAAGACGGAGAGCTGTCGGAGCGTGATTCTCATGGGCTGCTGTCGGTTCGGGATGAAGACGTCGGGTGCGGACGTGCCGCAGGCATTCATCGTACACCTGAAAGGCCGCCGTCGGAGCGCTTCCGGCGGCGGCCTTCGGTTTGTCTGCGACTGGCTTTCAGTGTGACCTTCGCCTCTTTCAGAGGAACGGCCAGAGGATGACGAGGATGAGCTGCCCCATCAGGATCCTCAGGAACATGGCGAGCGGGTAGACGGTCGAGTAGGCAACGGCCGAGGAGTTGCGCTCGGAGAGCGTGCCCGCGTAGGCGAGGGCGGGAGGATCGGTGGTGGCGCCCGCCATCAGGCCCACGATGCTGTGGTAGTTGATGTGCAGGAAGCGCCTTGCGATCACGCCCACGATGAGAAGCGGGATTACGGTGATGAGGACGCCGAGCGCCATGTAGAGCGGCCCGTTGCCGTCGGTCATGGCGGCGACGAAGCCGTCGCCTGCGGCAAGGCCCACGGAGGCGAGGAAGAGACAGATGCCGGTCTCGCGCATCATCATGTTGGCTGACGGCGTCGTGAAGGTGACGAGCCGCATGGTCGGACCGAAGCGGCCGAGCAGGATGGCGACGATGAGCGGACCGCCCGCGAGGCCGAGCTTGAGCGGGACGGGCAGGCCGGGCACGGCAAACGGCACGCTGCCGACGATGACGCCGAGCAGAAGCCCGATGAAGATCGTGATGATGTTCGGATGGTCGAGCTTCTTCACCTGGTTGCCAAGCTTGGCCTCCATGCGCGCGACGGCCGTCTCGGGACCCACGCAGTAGACCTGGTCGCCCACCTGAAGGTGGAGCTTCGCGGACGGAAAGAGCGTCATGCCTGCGCGGAAGACGCGCGTAATGTTGACGCCGTCCAGACGGTTGAGTGCGAGATCCTCGATGCGCATGCCGTTGACGGATTCGCGCGTGACCATGAGCGTGCGCACGACGAGCGGAGACTTCTCCTCGGCGAGGTCGATGTCGGTGCGCTCGCGTCCGAAGAAGGCGACGATCGCCTCCTTGACGTCGGGCTGGCTCACGATGCGCAGGCAGTCGTCCATGTGCAGGACGGTCGAGCCGTTGGGACTCGAGATGCTGCTGCCCGAGAGGATTCGGGAGGCGATGAAGCCGCGGCTGATGAAGTTCCTCACCTGTTCGATCGTGCGGCCTTCGAGCGCCCGGTTGCTGACCTCGACGTGGAAGAAGACGGGTTCCTGATGGTGGGCCCGCTCTTCGGCGTCCCACGCCTTGTCCTCTTCGGCAAGCTTGATCCGGAAGATAAAGCGGATGAGGATCGCGGAGCCGATCGTGCCGATGACGCCGAGCGGATAGGCGCATGCGTAGGCAACGGCGATGTTCTCACCCGTGTACTTGAAGAGCTCGAGCGTTTCCTGAGTGGCGCCGAGACCGGGCGTGTTCGTGACGGCGCCATAGTGGACGCCGAGCATCTGCGGCAACGACAGCGTGTCCTTGAAGAGGATGTAGAGCGCGATCGTCACGGCGACGCCAAGGAGCACCTGCAGGACGGTGAGGAGATTGAGTACCATGCCGCCGCTCTTGAAGGACGAAAAGAACGAGGGGCCCACCTGAAGACCGATGAAGTAGATGAAGACGGTGAGTCCGAAGTCGCGCAGGAAGTAGAGCACGGCGGGATTCACGGTGAAGCCGAAGTGCCCCGCGGCAATGGCCGCGAAGAGCACGAAGGTGACGCCAAGTGAGACGCCGAAGAGCCGGATGCGCCCGAGCAGCGCGCCTACGGCGATCACAAGCGAGTAAACGAGAATGATGTGAGGGACGGAGGAGACGTCCGTGAGCAGATGAGCCAGCCAGTCCATTGCAAGAAAACCCGATCGGTGAGGTTCTGTCCTGATGCCTTGGGAAAAGCGCGCATTTTACGCCAACGGAAGCGATACGAGAATCGGGTTTTCCCTTGAGCGGGGGCGCCGTCGGCTCCCGCTGCTAGATCACGACGTCGAAGGAGACGAGCGTGCGCTCGACGCGGCCGCGGTTGATGCGGTACTCGACGGGTTCCTTCGTGATGTCGTAGGAGACGCGGTCCGTGCGCAGCATCTCGAGCCCCTCGGGCAGGTCGAGGCTGCGGGCCGCATCCGCCGCCACGCGCTCGAAGCGGACCTTGCATTTCTGGCGGATGATGCCAATGCCGAACTCGCGGTCGTAGAACTTGTAGAGCGTGTCGTCCTCAAGAAATCCCTTCGTGAAGCGCTCGGGCGTGAGGCCCGCAAAGCGCTCCATGAGGATGACGGGCGCCTTTCTCGGCAAACCCAGGGCATCGGCCACGAAGTCGGGCGCGGCGACGGTCGAGATCGAGACGAGCTCCTTGCGCGTGCCGCGCGACCTGCCGTCAAGCCCCGAAATGATGTGGAAGGGATTCCTGTTGCCGGTGCCCTTGTACGTCCCGAGCCCTCGCGCCTGCTGATGACGCCTTCGTCCTCGAGCCCGCCCAGGCGCGCGGACGCGTTCCATCCTGCAACCTCGTGCAAAAGCACTCCGAATTTCCATGTTGTCCATGATTCTGGCCGCCTTCGGCGTCCTTGTTGCCTCTCTGCTTCCCGTTCTCAAGAAGCGCTGCGTGCCTCTCTGCGGATGATCCTCTCGAAGCCTGCGCGCGCCTTCGGGCACGCCTCCAATCGCTTGGGCGCGCACAGGCCTCGAAACCCATTCTGAAAATCGTTCCCTGTGCCGGTTGCCCCGGTCTGCAGCCGGCTTTGCTGCCCCGGTCCGCTCTTGGTCCGGGGTTCTTTTTATCTTTGGTGACGACGAAGACGCCGTCTGCGGACGCACAAGCCGCAGACGGCGCCTTCATTTTCATCCTGCGGGCGTCTCCCTCAGACGCCTGCAGGAAATGCCGTCCTGCCTTTTATGTTGAGGCGGCTGCGCTCACTTCTGTTCGAGCGCGTACTTCGCAGCGTGTTCGCCTGCACGGCGGCCGAAGACCACGGTGTCGGCGACGGCGTTGCCGCCGAGGCGGTTGAAGCCGTGCACGCCGCCCGTCACTTCACCTGCGGCATAGAGGCCGGGCATCGGACGGGACTGGATGTCGAGGACCTCGCTTTCGGTCGTGACGGCCACGCCGCCCATCGTGTGATGGATGCCGGGCGCAACTTCGACGGCGTAGAAGGGCGCCTTCGCGACGGCGAGCGGCATGTCGGGACGCCCGAACGCGTCGTCATGGCCCTTGGCGCGGTACGCGTTGTAGTCGGCGAGCGTCTTTTCAAGGACCTTCGGATCCATGCCGGCAGCCTTGGCAAGCCCTTCGATCGTGTCGGCCTTCTTCAGCATGCCGAGGTGGTCGTAGCCGCGGACCATCTTGGCCTTGGCGTAGAGATCGGCGTCGAAGACGAGCCAGGCGTGGCGGCCGGGCTGCTTGAGGATCGCGTCGGAGGCGCGGTCGCGGGTCGTGAGTTCGTTGACGAAGCGCGCGCCCGTTTCGTTGACCATGACGGCGCCGACGCCGCGGACCGTTTCACTGATGAGAATGCGGCTTCCCTTGCCGACGGTCGGGTGGGCCTGGATCCAGTCGATGTCGGTCATGCTCGCGCCGGCTTCAAGTGCCATGCGCACGCCGTCGCCGGTGCTCGTGACGTTGTTCGAGCTCGTCATGCCCTTGAAGGTCGGACGATAGAAGGCCACCATCTCCTTGTTCTGGCCGTAGCCGCCAGCAGCGAGCACGACCGCTTTGGCGTTGACGCGGTAGAGGCCGCTGTGCTTGCCTTCGACCACGACGCCCCTGACGGTGTGGTTTTCGTCAACAATGAGCCTGACGGCGCGGGAGTTGAGGCGTGCGGGCACGCCGTCCTTCTCGGCCTGAGCGCGCAGAGTCTTGACGATGTGCGGACCGACCGTCTCGCCGCCCGTCGGGCGATGCGTGCGGTCGACGCGGGCGCCGCCCGAGCGCTTCACTTCTGAGAGGTCCGCGCCCATGCCCTCGAGCCATTCGACGCCTGCGGCACTTTCCTTCGCGAGGATTTCAACGAGGGCTCGGTCGTTCTTGCCGCGGCCGCCCTTGAGCGTGTCCTCGACATAGGCTTCGACCGTGTCGGTGATGCCTTTGGCCTTCTGTTGCTTCGTGCCGACGGCGTTGTAGCCGCCCGCGGCGAGCATGGAGTTGCCACCCGAGAAGCTGTTCTTTTCAAGAAGGAGAACGGAGGCGCCGGCACGCTTGGCGGCGATCGCTGCGTTGAAGCCCGCGCTGCCCGCGCCGATCACCACGACGTCATAGGATTCGCGCGGCTCGGCCTTCATTGCCGCCTCGATGGCCGCTTCGTCGGGGGAGACCTTCGGTGCGGCTTCGGGCGCATCGGCGAACGGCATCTTGTTCGGGAAGGTGTGGCAGTCGTTGCAGACGAGCTTCGGACGGGCGTGCGCGGTGTGGCAGCTCGTGCAGTTGATGTCGCCGAGATGCGAGTGGTGCGGATCGATCTCCGTGCCCGTCTTCCTGATGTCCTTATAGGACCCGTGGCAGGTTTGGCACTGCGCGTTGAGCGCACGCTCGTCGTCGGGGACGGACGCCGCCGTCACGGCGTTCGTGCCGTGGCACGAGGCGCAGCCGCCCATCTTCGAGTGAAAGTCCGCGAGCGTCTGGCCCGCCGCCGCTTCGCCGCCGATGAGGGCGCCGCTCAGAAGCGCGCCGATCATCAGGCCGAGTGCCTTCTTCGTCATCATGATGTCTTCTCCTTTTGAGTGTTGTTGTGACGAGAGGCGGTTCATGCCGCCTTCCGATGAATCGAGTCTAGGCGCTGGGGAGGTCAAAATCTTGATTTGCGTCAAGTCGAAAACCGAAGGCGCCGCAAAGTTCTGCAGGAGTATTAAGAAAAACTGGAAATGCTTGGGTTTTCGAGTATGTCGATTCAGGTTTTTTTGCGGGGTGCGGGGCGAAGAGTGCGGTGCAGAGGTGCATGCGGGAAGAGGGCGGAATGTGAGGGCGAAAGACGAGAGAGGGCCCGCAGACGCAAGCCTGCGGACCCTCTCGGGATCCGTCGGGATCAGCCGGCCGCGGGTTCAGGACCGGGCCGGTCTCGGACGTCAGTCGTCCTCACGCACTATTTCGGGCTGCTCCCAGACGCGCATGCGCGGGAGGTTCTGCCGAGCATCATCGCGACGTCGGTGCCGGGACGCGGCGCGATCCCCTGCGCCTTGTCGCCGAAGCATTCGGCCGTGTCGGGCTTGAGCGGGTTGATCGCCACGACCTTGACGCCGCGGGCCTTAAGGGCTAGCAGGCCGCCCGCGTTCTCATGAATCGTCGTGCACCAGTCGATGTCGTTCGTGATCGTCGGATCGGCGCCCCAGAGGACGACGAGTTCGGTCTTCTCGTTGATGAGCTCCCAGGACGTCACCTGTTCGTAGACGCCGTTGGAGCCGATGACGTAGGGCAGCACCACTTGGGCGCAGCCCGTGGAGTAGTCGCCCGTATAGGTCGTGTAGCCGCCGTTGAGGTTGAGGACGCGCTGCAGGAGGTTTCGGGCGTTGCCCACGGAGCTCGTTCTCATCCAGCCGTAGGAACCGCCCCAGATGGCGCCGGGATCGTAGGTCTCGCGAACGCGCTTGAGTTCGCCCGCGACGAGCTTCGCGGCCTTTTCCCAAGAGACTCGCACGAACTGATCGGACTCGCGGCCTTCGCCGCCTGCGCGGTGGCCCTTTTCAAGCCAGCTCTTGCGAACCATCGGATGGCGGATGCGGGCGTGGTTGTAGGGCTGCTGGGCAAAGGCCTGCAGCCGGAGCGACGGCGCGAGGTCGCGCTTGAAGGGCTCTGATGCGGCCGCCCTTGAGCGTGCGCACGCCGTTCATGCCGGACGGGTGCTTGGGAGAGGCCGCATGAGCGGCGGGGATGAAGGCGGCGCCGGCAAGCGCGCCGGCTGCGCGGAAGAGATTTCGGCGATTGGTCATGTCGCTTTTTCCTTGTTCACGGTTGGTCGGAGTGTGAATGCCTGTTGTCCCGAAGGCTGTTCGGAAGCGGACGGCGGGGACGTGTTACATGGGCTTGGCGTGCGCCTGCAGCCACTTGAACATCAGTTCGTTGGCGCCCGCGCTCGAGTGGCCGGTGCGGCCGCCGCGCTTGGGCAGCTGGCCCGCCCATTCGTTGGCGGTGTGGGCGGAGGCTTTGGGCGCGCCGTGGCAGGTGGAGCAGGCGTCGGCGTGACGCACCTCGGCCTTCTTCCAGAGTCCGTCGAGATCCTGAGTGAGCCCGGCGGGGGGGCACCCAGCCTTCTGCGCTCGCGGCCTGCCAGGCGTTGCCCTGAACGGACTTTTCGGCGCCCGAAAGCTTCACGGCGCCGTCCTCGTCGAAGGCGGCGTACTGGATGCGAAGGCCGGCATCGTGCAAATCACTCGCCGCGTGTGCGCTCGGCACAGTCCTCGCCTCCTCCGCGCTTTTGTAACGGTTTTGCGAGCGTTTGGAATGAGAGCGAAGTGGTATCCATCCCGTGAGTGGCGGGTGTTCGGAGGAGGGCGGGAGGGGAAGTCGGCTTGCGGGAGAGGGAAAAGGAGGGGCGTGATGGGGAGATGAGGAAAAAAAGGGGACGGCGCTCTGCTGCAACGCCGTCCCGAAACCCCCGCGGCCTTTGCCGGACCGCATGGGACAGGAAATCAATGTGTGGATGAGGCCTTATCTGATGTCGTCCATGAAGGCCACGTAGGACTCTCGGTCAAGCCGGGGCTTGAAGGCCGTGCAGATTTCGTCGGCCTTCTGCGCGCCGTCTGCGAGCAGGTCGACGATCGTGAGGGCCAGGGCCTGCGGGATGCGGGTGAAGGCGGCCTCGCGGTCGCGAAGCTCGTAGTCGGCGCCGTGGAGAACGCCGTCGACGCAGCCGACCCAGGGGTGGATGACGGGCATGAGGAGCGAGACGTCGCCCATGTCGGTCGAGCCCGAGCTGTGTTCGCCGAGCGTGACCTTCTCCTTGCCGAAGAGTTCGACGGCGTTGTCACGCAGGACTTCGCGGAAGGCGTCGTCGGGGGCGAGCGGGAGGTAGCCCGGCAGGTTCCTGATCTCGCACTTCGCGCCGATGGCGTCGCCGCCCGCCCTGAGGGCGCGGTCGACGGCCTTGTTGTAGCGGGCCATGGCGTCGATGTTGGAGGCGCGCACGTAGCTTTCCATCTTGACGTAGTCGGGGATCACGTTGACGAGGTCGCCGCCCGCGTTGATGATCGGGTGGAAGCGCACGTGGTCCTGGTCGCGGAAGGTTTCGCGGATGGCGTTGACGCCCATGACGCCCATCATGGCGGCGTTGAGGGCGTTGATGCCTTCTTCAGGTGCAAAGGCGGCGTGAGCGGGACGGCCGTGGTATTCGATGAGCTTGCCGATGAAGCCGTTGCTCGAGGCGCCGAGATTGAATTCGTCGCCCGAGGCCACGTGCATCTGCATGGCCATGTCGATGTCCTCGAAGGCGCCTTCGGCGATGAGCTGCTGCTTGCCGCCGAGGTACTTGAGACGACCCTCGTCGCGCTGGGCGTTGCGCCAGTCGATCTCGACGTACTCTTCGGCGGGGACCGCGAAGAGGACGACGTCGCCGTCGAGTTCGGACATGACGTCGCGCAGGCCGCAGGCCACGGCGATCATGTTGGCGATCTGGATGTTGTGGCCGCAGCAGTGGGCGGCGCCCGTGACGGGGTCGGCGTTCCTGTGGTTGCGGCAGACGATGGCGTCGAGCTCGGCGAGCATCGCGACGGTGCGCTTCGAGTTCCTGCCCTTCATGCGGGCCTTGACGCCCGTGATGCCGTGGCCGGCCGTGAATTCGATGCCGAGCCTCTCGAGCGCCTCCTGCACCTTGCGGGAGGTCTTCACCTCCTTGAAGCCGAGTTCGGGCTCGGCGAGGATGGCTTCGGAAATCGCCTCGATGTCGGCGCGGTGCGCGGCGATGGCTTCGCAGACTTTCTGCTTGATGGCGGCTTTGTCCATGATCTGTACAGGGGACCGTTTCCGGCGCCTGATGGCGGCGCCTGCGGTCCGCTCCTTTCTATATCTGGTGATTGACGGGACCGGGTGCGCCCGCCCCCGCAGGGGCGGCGGGCATTCGGTCCATTGTAGAACGATTGTCGGAACGAGGATCAGAAGATGCCCTCGAGGTGCAGCATCAGCTCGGCGAGCGCGGTGGCGCAGAGGAAGCTGCCCGAGGCGACGGCCATGGCGACGGGGACGATGCGCCAGGAGAGTCGCTTGAAGGCCTCGAGGTCCTTGCCCAGGCACAGGCCGCCGTAGGCGAGGATCGGGGTCGTCGTGGCGAGGAAGTTGATGTGCTTGGTCTGCTCGACGATCCACACGCCGCCGGGGAAGCTCGGGATCGAGACGATGACGGCGGTGAGCGAGACCCAGAAGACGACGGGGAGCTTGTTGAAGCCGGGCAGCATCTGGATCACGACGCCGAAGAAGGCGATCGCGACGATGACGAGGATGCCCACGGCGCCTTGGGCGAGGTCGCCGTTGTAGCCGAAGGTGTTGGCGACGACGGTGTAGAGGCCGGTGACGAGCAGGATGAAGATGTAGTCCTTGAGCTTTTCAAGATGGGCGGCAATGGCGTTCATGATGTACTTTCCTTGTGACGGGGGTTCGGTGCGGTGTGTTCAGGTCTCTCAGGCGGCGCGCTTGTCGCCGGTTACGAGTTCGTAGATCTTGACCGTGACGGGCAGCGAGATGAAGAGCGCGAAGTAGATGCCGAGTACCGAGGTCATAAGGTTGGCGGCGGCCGCGTAGGCGCCGACGGTTTCGGCGGCTTCGGGGTAGGCGGCGATGATCGAGCCCGTGCCGGCGGCCATCATCGAGGCCGAGCCGATGCCCGCGCCCATGGCGAGGGAGTGCGGATGGAAGATGTCGAGGCCCGCGACCACGCCCGCGAGGATCGAGATCCAGAGCGCGCCGAAGACGGTGCCGCAGATGTACATGCCCATCACGCCGCGGCCCTCGGGGCTGTCAAGGCCGTACTTCTCGCCGATGATGGCGACGTTGGGCTCGCGGTCGATCGAGTAGCACGCGCCGATGGCCTCGCGCTTCATGCCGAGGAGCAACGCGACGGGCAGGCCGAAGATCAGCGTGCCGAAGAAGTGGCCGAACTCCTGCATGATCAGGGCCCAGCCGGAATTGAGGAGCATCTCGAGGTTCGGTCCGATGCCCAGGCCGATCTTCGTCAGGAGGACCAGCATGGCGATCGGCATGAACTTCGCGGCGCGGTCCATTTCGGAGAACTTCAGGATCCCGAACTTCGGGAAGGAGAGGATGCCGCCCAGCACCAGCGCGTAGAGCAGCGGCAGCAGCACGACGAGGCCGAAGCGGTGCATGCCGATCGATTCGGCCACGATCACGACGATGAGGGCCAGCAGATGAAGCTTCCAGTTCTTGATGAGATCCATGTTGAGTCTCCTAGTTTTTCCTGTGGGGCGAAAGGCCCCGTCCATGGGTGCGGACGGTCTTCCGGCGGGGTTTCCCGGCTCTTTTGACGGATTTCGGGTGCAGTGGGGCCTTGAGCCTTCAGTGCGCCGAAATGAATGCAAAATCGGCCGGTCGGATTGTCAAAGGGGGTGTTGGGGAAGGGGCGGCGGACGTTCACGGCCGGGGAGGCCGCAACGGCGCCTGATATCGCACGCGCGGGCTTAGAGGGAGCCGCGCGTGGATGTAGAGGAGGATGTGGAGGAGGCAGAGGTGACGGACGTGAGCGCAAGCATGGCTTCAATCTCGTTCAATGGCTGCCTTGCGAGGGCCAGCGCCTCAATTCTGCATTCCGGCATTTTCCTGCTCCAGTGGTGTTCTTCAATGCCCGCCGCATTTGTCTGCAGGGGCGTAACAGGAAATACCCTAGCAGACCTGAAACAGATGTTCTCAAATTCGAACATGGAGTTTGACGAAAGTCAAAGCTTTATGGGCGGAAGTACTTGGATTTCATGTGATTGCGCCCGGGTGCCTGCACCCGATCGGGGTCTCAATCCCGTGCTTTGAAGATGGCTCGTGCGGCGGGCGTTTTGGCGCTGCTTAAGAAATGAAGGCGGGGCCGTCCGTGTGGTGGACGGCCCCGCGGGGGAGCGATGCGGCTTTGTGATGCGTCAGCCGACGTGCTTGAGGGCGGCTGCGGTGAGGACCCTGACGCCCATGTCGAGCTGGGTTTCGTCGAAGGTCATGTTGCGGGCGTGGAGGCCGGGCGTGCAGCCTGCGCCCACGCCGAAGTAGGCGGCGCGGATGTGCGGGCGTTCCTTCTTGAAGAAGTGGAAGTCCTCGCCGCCACCGCCGCAGTCGCGGGCGAGGCATTCGTCGCCGAGGACCTCGCGGATCGTGCCGGCGAGTTCGGCGACGAGGTCCTCGTCGTAGACGGCGGCCGGGATGACGACGCCGGGGAGGATGACTTCGGCGGTTGCGCCGTAGGCAGCGGCGGTGCCCGCGGCGGCCATGCGGACCTTCTCGAGGAGTTCGTCCATGAGTTCGTTCGTCTGGGCGCGGATGTCGAGCTTGAGGGTTGCGGTGTCGGGGATGATGTTGACGGCAGCGGCGCAGGCCTGGATGCTCGTCACCTTGCAGGACCACACCTTGGCGGGGTCGCCCTTGATGGCGGCGACGGCCTGCGTGACGGCGGCGGCCACTTCGGCGCAGTTGACGCCGAGGAGCGGGCGCGAGGCGTGGGCCGTGCGGCCGTGGATCACGATGTCGGCGAAGGTGCTCGAGGTGTGGCGAACGGCGGCGGCGCAGGTGCCCGTCGGGATGTCCTGGATCGGACGCACGTGGCAGCCCAGGGCGATGTCGACGTCGTCGACGGCGCCGGACTTCAGGACCTCGAGCGCGCCGTGGAGCGTCTCCTCGCCCGGCTGGAAGAGGATCTTGAGGGTGCCGCGGCGCACGCGGCCCGCGAGCTCGGAGGCGGCGGCGAGCACCATCGCGCAGTGGCTGTCGTGGCCGCAGGCGTGGACGGCCTCGATCGAGCCGTCATCGTTCCTGAAGGGCAGGGCGTCCATGTCGGCTCGAAGCATCAGGACGGGGCCGTGCTCGGCGCCCCTGATGACGCCCATGACGCCCGTCTTCCCGACGCCGCGCGTGACGGCGTAGCCGAGCTTTTCGAGGGCCTCGGCAAGGTAGGCGGAGGTCTTGTTTTCTTCAAAACCGAGTTCGGGCGTCTTGTGCAGGTCGCGCCAGATCTCGACGACGTTGAGTGCCATGCTGGTCTCCAATGTGAAGCGGATGGGTTGGTTGGATGAATTCTCAATATTACCGCGCCCGGCGCAGGTTTTCCTTCAGGGGCGCCCCGGGAGGCCGCCCGATGGCCGAAAAAGCGCATCGAATGTCCTTCCTGAGGTTAGTGCGCCGAAGTGTTCCGTCGTAGCATGAAAAGGACGTCGGACGTGACCGGTCCGGCGCCGCTCAAGACAAAAGGAGAGAAATCATGCAAGCTGCACGCCGCAATCTGCTCAAGACCGGCCTCATGTGCACGGGTGCCGCCGCTGCCGCAGGCGTCTCGCTCCCGGCCTCCGCTGCAGTCGAGCCCAAGTCGAAGATTGCCCGCGAGGAGTGGGACGTCGTCGTGGTGGGCGCGGGCTTCGCGGGCCTCTGCGCCGCGCTCGAAGCCAAGGAAAAGGGCGCCAAGGTTCTTCTCATCGAGAAGATGGGCCGTCCCGACTGCACGTCCGCCTACAGCTCCGGCTGGATCGCCGCGACGAAAACGCGCTATCAGGACAAGGACGACGATTCCAAGGAACTCTACTTCAAGGAGATGATGGAGGTTTCGGGCGGTCGTTCCGATCCTGCCCTCATCCGCGCCTATGCCGAGATTGCGGGCGAAAGCGTCGACTGGCTCGGCGACCACGGCATGACGTACAAGATCTGGAAGCAGCACGCGCCCGAACGCATGCGCTGCCACATCGTGCCTGCAGTCAACGGCCTCACGGGCGGCGCCCACATGGTGAAGGTGATGCTCGAGGCGCTTGAGAAGGCGGGCGTGCCCGTTCGCTACAACACGAAGGCGGTCGAGCTCGTGACCGACGAGTGCTTCAACGTGCTCGGCGTCTCCTGCATTGAAAAGCACCGCCGCGTCGAACTGATGACCAAAGGCGGCGTGATTCTCGCCACCGGCGGCTTTGCCGGCAACAACGCCATGGTCGGCCAGTACATCGGCCCGTGGGCCTCCCGCATGGTTGTGCGCGGCGCGCCCTGGGCGACCGGTGAAAACATCCGCATGGCCGAACAGGTCATGGCCAGGATGGTGAACATGGACCAGTTCTATGCGGGTCCGATTTCGCCCGTGGGTCACTGCAACCCTTCGCCGCTCATGCATGCGGGCTACGGCATCCAGATCAACACGGACGGCAGGCGCTTCGTGCAGGAGCACCTCGGCCAGATCGAGAAGGCCGTGGGCATCGCCAGCCTGACGAAGAACAACATGAGCTACCTGCTCATCGGTCAGGACGCCGACGCGAACAACAACATCCTCTCGAACACGCTCACGCGCTTCGAGAAGCTCGGCCTCAAGGTGGCCTCGGGCAAGACGATCGAGGAGGCCGTCAAGCAGGCGGGCCTGCCGGTCGAGGCCGTCATGGAGACGGTTGCCGAGTACAACAAGGCCGTGCGCGAAGGGAAGACCGCCGAGCTGGTGCCGCCGTACCTCAATGAGCATCCGCATGAGCTCAAGACCGGTCCCTTCTATCTCGTTCCCGCCGTGGGCGGCATCGCCAACACCTTCGGCGGCCCGAAGATCGACGCCAACGCGCGCGTCGTCAACACCGAGGATCGTCCGATTCCGGGGCTCTACGCTGCGGGCGCCGCAGCGGGCGGCATCTGGTATGCGGCCGACGTCTCGGGCAGCCAGCTCGGCGGCTGCATGGTGTTCGGACGCCTTGCCGCGCGCCACGCCGCGGCTCGTGCGAAGAAGGCTTGATCGGGAGGAAAGGAAATATGTTCGACATGAAGAAACTGGCGCTTGCCGGCGCCCTTGCGATGATCGCCGCGGCCGCCACGGCCGCCCAGCCCGGCCACCTCGCCGACCGCCATGCCGCGCGCTCGGTCGACTGCGCCGCCTGCCATGCAGTGAAGACTCCGGCCGAAGGCGCCGAAGTCGACACGCAGAAGTGCCTTGCCTGCCACGTCTCGCTCAACGCCGTCTCCGAAAAGATCCACGCCCGCGGCAACGCCCAGTCGCCAGACCCGCACGTGAACCACAGCCTCGGCCTCAACTGCGTCGAGTGCCACAAGGGCCACGAACAGTCGGTCAACATGTGCAGCCGCTGCCATCTCTTCGAGTACAAGGTACCGTAGTCTCACGGTCTGAAGCCGCTCACCGTTGCCTCCGGGCGGCTTCAGACAACGTGAGGCGGCACACGCAGAGGCCGCGTTTTCCCGCAGACGGAAGACGCGGCCCTTTTTCTCGCCTATCCTTGAAAAATCGCGACCCTTCGATCCTTGCCACCCCCTCCATCCGGCATGAGCGCACGTTCCTACGCCACCAAGTGGCCCGCAGCCTTCAATCCCGACGATCCGACCGTCCTGTCGATCGCCGCCGTCGTCGACGAACATGTCGACGTGAGCGCCGATTCGCCGCAGCTTCCGCTCCATACGCACCCGACGGGGCAGCTCGCGCTCTCCGTGGGCGGGCTTGTGGGCCTGCAGCTCGAGAGCGGCTACTGGTCGATTCCCGCGCTCTGCGCGATCTGGGTGCCGCCCGGCGTCCCGCACACGGGCGTGCTTGGGCTCGACGGCCGCTCGGTCTATTTTCACGTCGGTCCCTCGCAGCTCGAGGGCTTTCCCGACGAGGTCGTGCGCATGATGCTCAATCCCATGGCCGTCGAGATGGTGCTCTTTGCGGCCCGCGGGCTCGACAGAAGGCGCCCGGAAGCTTCAAGGCGCCTTCTCGCGCTCGCGACGATCGAGGAGGTGAGGCTCGCAAGGCGCCTGCCGCCGCACTTTGCGCCACTCCCGAGAAGCCCGCGCCTTCAGGCGATCGCCATGGAGTTCGCCTCCTTTGAGAAGGCCGAGTGGACGATGGAGGACTGGGCTGCGTTTGCGGGCATGAGCGTGCGCACGCTCAGCCGTCAGGTGCAGGCCGAGACGGGACTCACCTTCCGCAACTGGCGTCTGCAGCACGTGCTCCTCGTCTCCCTCGGACAGCTCGCGCGCGAGACGAGCGTTGAGGAGGCGGCGCTCACGGCGGGCTACCAGAACACCTCGGCCTTCATCTCCGCCTTCCGGCAGGTCTTCGGGATGACGCCCGGCGAATACAGGCGAACGCTTCAGGGCTCCTGAGGACGGAATGCAAAGAGCCCCGGCAGGCAGGCTGCAGGGGCTCGCTGTTTTGATCTTGAACCGGACCAGTGCGGGATCAGCGCATCGTCACGAGGACGCGGCCCGTCATTTCGGGCGGGATCGGCTGGCCCATGAGCGTGAGCACGGTCGGGGCGACGTCGGCGAGGACGCCGTTTTCAACACGCTCGACGCGGTCGGAGACGACGAGGATGGGGACCGGGTTGAGCGAGTGGGCCGTGTTGGGCGAGCCGTCGGCGTTGACGGCGTTGTCGGCGTTGCCGTGGTCGGCGATCTGGACGACCTCGTAGCCGTGGGCGCGCGCGGCGTCGATGACGGCGCCCGCGCAGGCGTCGACGGTGACGACGGCCTTTTCAATCGCGTCGTAGACGCCCGTGTGGCCCACCATGTCGCCGTTGGCGAAGTTGAGGCAGATGAAGTCGTACTGCTCGGTGGCGATGGCCTCGACGAGCTTTTCGGTGACCTCGGGGGCGCTCATCTGGGGCTGCAGGTCGTAGGTCGCGACCGAGGGGCTCGGCACGAGGATGCGGTCCTCGCCTTCATACGGGGCTTCGCGGCCGCCGTTGAGGAAGAACGTGACGTGGGCGTACTTTTCGGTCTCGGCGATGCGCAGCTGCCTGAGGCCCTGGGCGGAGACCCATTCGCCGATCGTGTTGACGACGTTCTCCTTCGGGAAGAGTACGTGCAGGCCCTTGTAGGTCGGGTCGTAGGGCGTCATCGTGCAGAAGTAGAGCGGCAAGGGCTCCATTTCGAAATCGGGTCTGGCCTCCTGCGTGAGTACGGTCGTGAGCTCCTTGGCGCGGTCGTTGCGGAAGTTCACGAAGACGACGGCGTCGTGCGGGCGGATGCGGCCCACGGCAACGCCGTGACCGTCCGTGAGGTACTGCGGCTCAAGGAACTCGTCGGTGATGCCCTGGCGGTAGGAGACGCGCACGGCGTCGGGCATGTCGGAGACGGGATTGCCCACGCCCTTGACGAGCAGGTCGTAGGCGCGGCGCACGCGCTCCCAGCGCTTGTCGCGGTCCATGGCCCAGTAGCGGCCCACGAGGCTCACGAGTTCGCCCGCAGTGTCGGGCTTCGCCATCTCGGCTAGCATGTCCTTCACGAAGCCTTCGCCGCTCTTGGGATCGGTGTCGCGGCCGTCAAGGAAGCCGTGCACGTAGACCTTTTCGAGGCCCGCGGCCTTCGCAAGGCGCAGGAACGCGTACATGTGGCTGTTGAGGCTGTGCACGCCGCCGTCGGAGAGAAGGCCCATGACGTGCAGGGCGCAGCCCTTTTCGCGGCAGTAGTCGATGAGGGCCTTCACCTCGGGATTGTCGCCGATCGACCCGTCGGCGACCGCGCGGTTGATCTTGACGAGGTCCTGATAGAGGACGCGGCCGGCGCCGATGTTGAGGTGGCCCACTTCGGAGTTGCCCATCTGGCCGTCGGGCAGGCCCACGTTCTCGCCGTCGGTGCGCAGTTCGGCGTGCGGATACTTCGCCGCAAACTCGCCGAGGCGCTGCGGCCTGACGCTGCCGATCACGTCGGCCCTGTCGCCGCGGCCGATGCCCCAGCCGTCGAGAATCATGAGCAAAACCTTCTTTCGTGCACAGGCCGTCATCGCCTTGTCTCCTTCTTCCTGATCCTGAATCCCTGTCGTTGGTGTCTGTTGGGAGAGCCCTGCGGGGCTTACTCCTCGTCCTGCGGGTCGCGGACCTCGACCGGCGTTTCGCTCAGCGCCTGTTCGACCTCGCGGTCGAGCACGGACTCGACGAACTCGCTCACGGACTGGCCGCGGTTGGCGGCGGCATGAATCAAATTGTCATAAAGGGACGAATCGATGGCCACTTCAAGGGTGACGTAGTTGGTGTCTTCTGCCATTTGAATTCTCTCTCGAATAGTTGGAGGGGCGGCCGTGGGATCGGGGCTCCGTGCTGCGCTTTCCCTTCGGGGGGGGAGCGGCGGGCGCCGTCTCTGCCTTCCTGATCAATCGGATGATTATCACGGATCGGCTCCCCATCGTCAATACCGCGGGCACTTGAAGTGCCCCTCGGGCGCGGTTTTGAGGGGCTCGGGACGGTCTTTCGGGAGCGGAGACGGACGGAGCGGGGGAGGGACCCGCACAAAGGAAAGCCCCCCGCGGAAGGATCCGCGGGGGGCTTGGGTTCAGGTCCGATTCAGCGGTCGGAAGACCGCTGAATCAGCCGGTGACGCGTTTCAGATTAGAAAGCGTGCGTCAGACCCGTGTAGACTTCACCGACCTTCTGTTCGATTTCATTGTTCTGGCCGGACGTAGCGTCAACCGTAGCCTTGTAGAAGCCGGCGCCGAGGTAGACGGACGTGCGCTTGCTCAGGCGGTATTCGTACTTCGTGGCGAAGCCGAGGTAGTCGAAGTCGCGTTCTTCAACGTCGGTCTTGGACGTTTCAGCCGTGCCGTCGACATAGTAGGCGCCGACCGTCAGGTCGCCGTTGCTGATCGGAACGATCGTGCCGAGGTGAGCGCCGAAGCCCTTGGTGCCCTTGTCATATTCACCGTCGGCTACTTTCTTATCAGCCTCGCTGAGCATGCCGAAAGAGGAGACGGTGCTGAGCTTGATGCCCTTGAAGTACTGGCCCATCACGAAGGTCTTGGCAAAGCCGCAGTCGTAGTTGCCGCCGAGGTAGACGATGTGGCCGTCTTCACTGCGGGCGCCATCGGCAACGGACTGGTAGTTCTGGAATTCGTAGGCGAGAACCGTATTCAGGGCGCCGAAATTGCCCGTCAGGCCGGCGGAAGCGTAGCGGTTGACGGCGGAGGAGCCTTCACGGTCCTTGTCGGTGCTGTCTTCGTTGAAGGAGTACTGGACCGTGGCCTGCAGACCGGCGAACTTCGGCGTCTGGTACGTGATCATGTTGTCGTAGCGGGCGGACTTGACGAGGCCGAGGACGTTGGGGGAGCCGCCGTCGAAGGCGTCGCCGTAGCCGTAGACGAGGTCGAAGCCGGCGCCGGAACCGATGCCGCCGACGCGGCCCATGGTGAGCGTACCGAAGTCGGAGGAGAGGGCGACGGTGGCCTGACGGTCAAAGAGCTTGCCGTCGGTCTTGAAGACGCCGGAGTCGGACTTGAAGCCGTTTTCGAGCTGGAAGCTCACCTTCATGCCGTTGCCGAGGTCTTCAGAACCCTTGATGCCGAAGCGGGAGGCGGAGTTCAGACCGTTTTCCATGGAGAACGTGTCGGTATCGGCCAGGGTCTCGTTGCCTTCGGTAGCTTCATTGGTCATGAACTGGAGGCCCGTGTCGATCTTGCCGTACATCGTAACTTCAGCGGCCTGAACGGAGAAAGCGGTAGCGCCGAGAACGGCGACAGCGATAAGAGACTTCTTGAACATAATCTTGTCATCCAAATAAAAGGGAAAATTTGGGAGTCACTGCTTTTCGCGTGGCTACGGGGGATTCTGGGACAAGAGGGGGCGATTCGCAAGAAGCTCCCCTTCCGGACGACCTTCATATTTAGTGTATCGGCCTGCGGGACAGGGTATCCAGCCGGAATGCGGTGATAACCCCTATACTGTTGCGCAAACGCAACAAACGGGCGGAATCGCCCATGGTGCCTGCGTTTGGAGGCGGTCGTCATCCATGCGCGACTTTATGAGAACGGCATCGCCGTTTCCCGAATGTCGTGCGCGGGACGAGATGAAGAGAACAATGAAAAACGGCGCCCTGCCGGATGAAGCGGGACGCCGTTTGGTTCAAGGTTTGTGCGGGGCGTGCTGCCTGGAGACTCAGGCTGCGGCGGGTAGCTTCGGGAGCATGCCGCGGAGGTTCTTCGCGTAGAGGGCCGCCACATAGAGGATCACCACGGCGGCGACCGTCACTTCGACGTGGGCGAGGAAGCGGATCTGGTGCGCGTAGTGAAGGGCGCCGGGGAAGCCCGCCACGAGGTTCGAGAGCTTGTAGAGCGCCGTCGCGCCGATGGCCATCGGGAAGGTGAAGGCCGCGTAGCCCGGCGAGAACTGAAGCCTCAGGAGGCGCCAGAAGGCGAAGTAGATCACGACCGTCATGAGGATCGCGATGCCGAAGAGGAGCGCGACGAGGAGAAGCGACGGATCCTTCTCGACCGTGAGATAGCCTGCAAGCAGCAGGCTCGCGGGCGCGGCCAGAATCGCGATCGTGGGCTTGGCGCCGTTGGGGACTTCGGGGAGGAAGAAGAGGCGGTAGATCATCAGCGGCAGGAGCACGGCATAGGCCGCGGCGCCCATCCAGAAGAGGATCTTCGCGAAGGGAAGCAGCACGGCCACCTCGGGGAAGGTCACGTCGGCCACCACGATGCCGATGGGCGGCACGAACCAGGAGGGCACCATGAGTTCGAGCCTCGGTTCCTGCAGGCGGTTCACGACGAAGATGCCGAGCGCCGCCAGATGAAGGAGCACCGCCGCGCACCAGAGCACGACGCCCGCTTCGGGCATCCAGTGGCCCGCAGTCTTCGAGACCACCATCAGGCACATCGCGAACGTCGGGACGATGCTGCCCACGACGGGATGCTTCAGGTCGGCCCAGAGCGTGTCGTGGTGCGCCGTGAAGCGAAGCACCAGAAAGCCGATCATGACGAGGCCGATCACGGCACCCGTCGTCTGGCCCCAACCCGCGAGCGGCAGGGCGTTCTCGAGGCACCAGCCCAGACTCGCAATGCCGAGCGCGAGACCGGCGAGCGGCGTGGGCAGGCCGCGAACCTTGTAGTGAAGCTTTTTGAACATGGGAATTCTCAAGAAAAGGGCGGGATTACCCTTGGTTTGCGGGGCTATTTTGGCAGAAAATTCGTTCGGAGGCGTCGTTTTTTTCAGAACCGATCGTTCGGAAAATGCGACCAATCTAACTTCAATCGTTCGGCTTTACCGAAAGTCGGGACATCCTGCGCCCTCACGACTTTTTGCAGGCCTTCCGCAGAGGGAGGCCTTTTTCGGCTTCTTCGAATAGAATGTACCTTCTATAAAACATTTAATATTAAGGATAGGGCCTGCCCGTGGCAGCGCCCGCAACTGCGCGATGGACATGGAAGACAAGGAGACGGCCCCGGGAACGGTGCTTCTGGCGGTGGACGTTGCAAGGCGTCAGGCGGAATTGAGGCGAAGGAGCGTCATCATGACGGAGGATCCCGTCGAGGCGGCCGAGTGGCTTCGCACCTACAGGCATCCGATGACTGAGCTCATCTCGATCGGGCCCTGGGCGTCGTACAGCGCCTTCAATCAAGGTGCCGGCGTCGACCTGCCGAGGCTTCTTCTTTCGGACCGCGTGCGCTCGGCCTGCGCCGAGGAGGTTGCCGGGCTCGACTACGCGGCGCAGCAGGCGAAGTATCTCTTTTCCTACGAGGATGCGGCCGAATGGATCGAGGCCAATGTGGAGACGCGTGTGATGAGCGTCGTCGTGCCGCTTTCGATTTTTGCGACTGATCCGGACGCCCTGAGGACCGAATTCGAGGAGGAGAAGCGCCTGAGGTTCACGAACATGAAGACGAAGGAAGGCGCCGCGAAGCCCCGCCGCATTCTCGCCCGCTGGAATGTCGTGAAGAACCTCCCGAAGGAGGCCCGCGAGTCGATCGGCAACTGGTCCTCGGACTATGCGGCCGAGAAGGTCCGCCAACAGGTTGCCTGGCCCGTGCCGCCCTCGATGGAAGTCGATTTTCCGGGATGCGTCTTCGCCCGCTACCGCACCTCGGCCGAGATTGAGCCCACTAGGCAGCGCACGCACAACACGATCCTCTTTACGGGCATGGCTGTTCACCGCGAGATCGGGCGCAACAGGCCGTACTGCAGGCGGCACTTCACGCCGGGCCTCCTGCTCGGCGGCCCTCGAAACTGGCCCGACTACGAGATCGGACTGGTCGACGTGATGAGCATTCGGAGGGCGACCGCGCTGCTCGGAGAGAGCTTCATCAGGCACGCCGCCTGGCGTCTTTCGCCCGAGGACGTCGTCTGGTGCGGGGACGCTTCGGTCCTGCACGACGTGAAGCTCAGCGCCGACATGCGGATTCTGCTCGGCCTTTCGAGAGAGAGGCGCAGGCCCGCCATCTGACCCTCGAGCGTGATTTCCTCACGGGTTTTCCCGCTTTGGGCTTGGGATCACGGAGCGTGCGTGCCATAATCATCGTTTGAGAATGCCGGCTTTCAGACGGTCCCTCGTTCGAGGGAGCCGGACCGTCATTCCCGCCAACCTTCCCACGAGGACCCAGTCATGCAGATTACGCTTCGCCAGATGCAGGTCTTTCTTGCAGTCGCCCGCACCGAGAATCTGTCGGTTGCGGCGCAGGATCTTGCGATGAGCAAGAGCGCGGTGAGCCAGGCCCTGACGGAGCTCGAGGGGCGCCTCGGCGTCACGCTCTTCGAGCGCACCCGCGGCCGACTCCTTCTTTCGGCCGAAGGCAGACGCCTCAAGCCCGCCGCCGACGAGCTCATGGAGCGCACCGACGACATCGAGTCGCTCTTTTCGGGTCGCACGACGGGCCAGCTCAGGCTTGCCTGTACGTTCACGATCGGCTCCTTCATGCTCTCGGACCTGATGCGCGACTTCCAGGCGCACGCGGGCTGGATGCCCGAAATGCGCATCGCCAACACCGCCGAGGTGGCCGAATCGCTTCTCAACTTCTCGACCGACGTCTCGATCGTCGAGGGCCCCGTCACAAATCCGCACCTCATCACCGAGCCGTGGATTTCCGACGAAATGGTCGTGGTGGCGCCCAAGGGCCACCGTCTCACACAGGGCGTCGCGACCTGGGAGCAGCTCTCTCGCGAGCGCTGGATTCTTCGAGAGGAGGGCTCGAGCACCCGCATCTTCTTCGACGCCCAGATCGGCCTTCACCTCTCCGAGCACAACATCATCGCGAACGTCAACAGCTTCGAGGCGATCGTCGGCATGATCATCAACGGCATGGGCCTCACCTTCATCTCCGAGCGCATCCTCCACGATCCGTTCTTCGGCCCGCACCTCAGGCGCGTCAAGTGTCCCGAGACCTTCACAAGGCAGCTCTCCTTCTGCATGCACAAGCAGAAGTACCGCTCCTCCGACCTCCAGGCTTTCCTCGCCTTCTGCCGCCTTTGGGGCGAACAACTTCTCGAACGCGAGCACAGCCGCAGGCTCGAGGAAGAACAGGCGGCCATGGTCTTCACAAGTCCCTCCCGATTCAGCGGCGAGGTTGCCTAGTTTCCTGACCTGCAGCCCTGCTGCATCCGGTCTTCCTTCCTCAGCCATTCTCTTGGGAAGGCTCTTGGGAAGGCAAAGCTGTCCGCAGATGAGGACATTGCGCAAGAATTCGACGCCTTGCAGCACCAGTATTCCTGCGCCTCCGTGTACAATGCCTGCCGCTTCACGTTCGGACGGGTCTCCCTCAGGCTTTCCGCAGAAGTCTCCCAAACCACCAGACCACAAGACCGATTCCATTTCCATGCACGTCACCGTCTATCTCATCTGCGCGCTCGTCACGGCACTGATGGCCGCCTACGGCATCTGGCGCACGATCCGCATCGCCCATCTCGGCACGACCTCGAAGCTTGCCGTCACGGCCTTCTTTGCGCTTGCGGGCGCCTCGCACTTCGCCTTTCTCGACATGACGGACCTCTTCGAGCGCGCCTTCATCGTCGACACGCTGCCCGTCACGGGGCTCTTCGTGAGCTTTGCCTACTGGTTCTTCCTGCTGGCGCTCGCGCGCGACGTGATCGGCGGCGTGCGCGGACTCGTGCGCAGGAAGATGGGGCTTCCCGTCGAGAAGCGCGACCTCTTCACGATCGTCTCGACGTGCTTCGTGGCCGTCTTCGGCATCTTCTTCGGCATCACCTCGACCTGGAACGCGCTCTCCGAGCCTACGGTCGAGCCGATGACCGTGGCCGTCAGGAACCTTCCGCCCGAGCTCGAAGGCTTCAAGGTCGCCCAGATCACGGACCTGCACGCCTCGAACCTCTTCCCCGCCGCCCGCACCGAAGCCGTGGTGAAGGCCGTCAATGAGGCCAAGCCCGACCTCGTCCTCATCACGGGCGACTTCTCCGACGGTCCGCTCGACAGGGAGGCTGCCGTTCTTCAGCGCGACGCGGACCTCGCGCCTCTTTCCGGCCTCAAGGCCGCCTACGGCATCTTCGGCGTGACGGGCAACCATGAGTACATCCGTCCCGAGCGCGAGAAGCTCCTTGAGATCATCAGGCGCCATGGCGTCGTGATCCTCGAGAACGAGGCCGTCTCCATCGCCGTCAAGGGCCGCCGCGTGACGGTGGCGGGCGTGGACGACCTCGCGGCCGAGCGCACGGGCGCAGGCCGTCACGACCTTGCGGGTACGCTCTCCAATCTCGCCGACGACGACCTCCGCATCCTGATGGACCATCAGCCCCGCACGGCTCCCGAGGCTGCGAACCCTGCCTGGAAGGTGGATCTGCAGCTTTCGGGTCACACCCACGGCGGCCACACGGGTCCCGTCGCGATTCTCGCCTCGCTTGCCAACAACGGCTTCGTCAAGGGCTTTTACGAGCTGGGCGGCATGAAGCTCTACGTCTCCCAGGGCGCGGGCTTCTGGGCGGGCTTCCCCGTTCGAAGCGGCACCTTCAACGAAATCCCGCTCATCACGTTCACGCGAGCCAACTGATCGAGCAGCTTTTCGAGCATTCCCGGCATGAAAAAGCCTCCCGACTTCGGGAGGCTTTTTTGATGAGTTTGGGCAGGTGTCAGTATGTCGTTCGGTCGAAGACGGCCTTCTGCTGCGTGAATTCGAGCAGGCCCGCGAGGCCGCCCTCACGTCCGATGCCGCTCTGCTTGTAGCCGCCGAAGGGCGCGGTGACGTCGCGCGGGGCGTCGTTGATGTAGACGTTGCCCGAGTGGATGCGCTTTGCGACCGCGACCGCCTCGGCCTTCGTCGGGGCGTGCACGTAGCCCGAGAGTCCGTAGGGCGTGTCGTTGGCGATTGAGACGGCCTCCTCGACGGTGTCGTAGGGAATGATGCAGAGCACGGGGCCGAAGATCTCCTCGCGGGCGATGCGCATGTCGTTTCTCACGTCGGAGAAGACGACGGGTCTGACGTAGTAGCCGCGGGACATGTCGGTGGGGACGTCGCCCATGACGAGTCGTGCGCCTTCGTCGATGCCGGCCTGCACGTATTCGGCGATCTTCTCGAACTGGGCCTTCGAGGAGACGGGGCCGATGTCGGTTTTCGGGTCGGTCGGGTCGCCGACGACGAGCTTGGCGGCGAGCTCGCAGAATTCGGACTCGATGCGCGCGAGGTCGCGACGGGGCACGATGAGGCGCGAGAGAGCCGTGCAGGTCTGGCCCGCGTTGAAGAAGATCGAGCTCAGGATCTTGGGGTAGGCGGCCGAGTAGTCGTCGGAGGGCAGGAACACGGCGGGGGACTTGCCGCCGAGCTCGAGGCTGATGTGCTTGACGCTCTCGAGCGCGCGCTGCGCGATGCGGATGCCGACGGTGGTGGAGCCCGTGAAGCTCACCATGTCGACGTCGGGATGCGAGGCGAGGCGGTCGCCGAGTCTGGAGCCGCGGCCGCTCACCATGTTGAAGACCCCCTTGGGGAAGCCCGCGCGGTCGAAGGCGTCGGCGAGCAGGCAGGCCGTGAGCGGCGTGTGCTGGCTGGGCTTGAGGACGACGGTGCAGCCCATCAGGATGGCAGGGACGACCTTCTGGACGACCTGGCCGAGCGGGTAGTTCCAGGGCGTGACGCAGGCGACGACGCCGACGGGCTCGCGGTAGACGGTGGAGTTCGGGAGCGTTTCCTCGAGGACCATGCGTTCCGCCGCCTCGATGTAGGAGCGCACGCGCACGTACTGGTACTCGCAGTGGGTCCTGGTCGTGAAGCCGACGGGTGCGCCGAGTTCGGCCACTTCGAGCGGGATGATCTCGTCGTGCAGGGCCTCGAAGTTCGCGAGCATGGCCTTCATCAGGCGGATGCGTTCTGCGAGGGGCGTCGTGCGCCAGCCTTCGAGCGCGGCCTTTGCGGCCGCAACGGCGCGGTCCGCGTCGGCGGGCGTGCCGTCGGGGATGCGGGCGAAGCGCTCGAGCGTGGCGGGGTTCTCGACCTCGATCCAGGCGTCGTCCTCCGAAGGCGTCCATTCGCCGTTGATGTAGTGTTTTTCAAAATCCCATGACATTTTGCGAATCCTTCTTCTTCTGTTTCTGTTTTTGCCGGCCTCGGGGCGCGTCAGCATCCGCGTCGGGGCCGGAAGCAGGGCACCAGATGTCCTAACTCTAGCGCAAAGCGAGGGGCTCTGCGGGCCTGCCCATAATGCTACAGCCTCAGGGAAGCCGAAGAGATAAGGCGTTTTGACTAGGCGCATCTCTTGTGTGGGCGGCGGGGCGGGAGGACCTCCCGCAGTTGCACACGCCGTGCCGCTCCCGGATTTTTCGGCTTATTTCCTGCTGCAACAGCCTCACGCAGTCGGACATGATTTGTTGCGCAAAAGCGGCACACCGACTGGCAAGATGTCTTCAACGGACGAACGACGGGAACCGAAGCGAAGGAAGCACCGTCGGATGGACCGCCATCCGAGAAACAGCATACATATAGGAGAGTGCGCGCAGGAGCAGGACCGACACTGCAAGCAACTGCACGCCGACGACATCATGACATTCAACGCCAAGCTTCTCACCGCCACCGCCGCCGCTCTCATCGGTGCCATCGCGCTCACGGGCTGCAACGAAGCCCCGGCTCCGGCCCCCGCCGCCGAACCCGCCGCGCAGACCCAGCCCGCTCCTGCCCCCGAGGCCCAGCAGCAGGCGCCCGAACAGGCTCAGCAGCAGGCTCCGGCCGAGGCCCAGAAGGCCCCCGAGCAGGCTCAGCCGGCCCCCGCGCCTGATGCCAAGAAGTAAGGCTTCGCCTTCATGACGGGAGGGAAGATCCCTCCCGACGCTTCGCCACGATCCATCAACCATATATTAAGGACGGACCCGCGCCACAACGCAGTCCGAACACATCATGACGAACACCATCAAGCTTCTCGCCGTCGCCTCCGTTTTCCTCGCTTCCTCCGCCTTTGCGGCGAACCCGCCTGCAGCTCCCGAGCCCGAGGCCCAGCCGGCCGTCAAGGTTGCGCCCGCCGACCTCCACACACCGGCGCCCGCTACCGACGTTCAGGATCCCGCGCTCAAGCTTCCCGCCGATCTGACGCCTGCCGACAAGGCGCAGACGGCCGACGAGCCGCAACCGCAGGACGGCAAGCAGGCTCCGCAGCCCGAAGAGGCCGCCCAGCCTGACAAGGCCGCCAAGGCCAAGTAAACTCAAGTCAAGCCGACAATTCCAGAGAGAGCGGCGCGCCGAATCCGACGGTGTCGGGTGAAGGCGCGCCGTCGTCACATATGAAGAACGCCTCCAGAATCTCCATCGCCGCCCTCTGCGCGGCCGCCGCCCTCGGTCTCGCGGGTTGCAATTCGCCTTCTTCGGGCACTGCGCCCGAGGTTGCTCCGGTCCAGGTTCAGGCTCAGGATCTCACGCCCATGCAGAAGGCCGCCGGCGTCTACGCGGGCGAACTTCCCTGCGCCGACTGCTCGGGCATCCGCACGACGCTCTACCTGAGGGCCAACGGCGTCTACACGCGCATCTCCGAATACGTCGGCCGCGACACCTTCGAGGACGGCGGCCAGTGGACGATTGACGAGAAGGGCGTCATCACGATGACGCCCGCCGTCAAGGGCGGACAGCCCTCGCTCGCAAGGGTTGAGGAGGGCGCCGTGAGGCTTCTCAACGCCGACGGCGATGCCGTCGAGGGGCCGATGGCGGACCTTTATGTCCTCAAAAAGGATCAGTGATATAAACCCTAAGGTCTATGGAACGCCTCCCAGAGGTCGTGTAGACTCATGAGCACGGACCGTTGCCTGATCCCCCGGACACGGTCCGTTTTCCCAAGGACATTCCACAGAGACCATATGCAGACATCCAGTCCTCGTCTTGGCCCCGGCGCTGCCGGAAGCAGGGGCGCACGCGAAAATGCGAACGTCGTCACCCTGATTCAGGAGGCACTCTGCTCGGGCGACGCACGATGCGTCGTCGAGGCCGTCGAGAAGGCCTGCCGACTCAAGGGCCTGCCCGTGCCTCACGAGCTTTACGGCGAGATGACGCTCGAGTCGCTCGTCGACGTCATGGCCGCGATCGGGCTTGATCTCAGGACCGAGAGACTCAACTGAGCCTCCCAGGTTCCTCAACCGCACCGACTTCAGGGCCGGCCGCTCCCCGCGCGCCGGCCTTTCTGTTGCCTTAAGGCAACGGATTTGCGCCCGAACCTCTGCGGCAGGGTTTTCGAGGGGAATGTCACAGAAACAGCCGCAAGAAGCCTCCGAATTCATTCGGATGGAGGAATGCGGCAAACCTCTCTCTTCCGATC
>ERZ838827.896-NODE-896-length-28492-cov-55.170201_pt1 | contig 28492 bp, 38 predicted proteins | sample MGYA00519881_ERZ838827 | MGnify/ENA primary metagenome ERZ838827 (study PRJEB31850, sample SAMEA3708842) | human gut metagenome | biome: human gut; feature: human-associated habitat; material: faeces | place: China | collected 2014 ...
GAAACTTTACTACCAGTAGTAAAAGAATTTGACTACCCTAGTAAAGAAACTTTACCCAATAATACTATTAATAATACTAAATATAATACTACTAATAATATAGCTGCTGCTAAAGAAAAACTTCAAAGATTTTTAGATGATGATTTTAAGGAGATAGTTGACTTATTCTCGAACAATATTCATCCAATTAACGGTGAAGTTGAAGGCAATAAACTAGCTGATTATCTTGACAGTTATGGTAAAAACTGGGTTCTTGAGGCAATAAAAGAAGCTGCACTATGTAATGGGCGGTCAGTTAATTATATTGGAAAAATATTAATGCGGTGGGAGAAAGAAGGCTTTAAAAATGATACTAGCAACGAAAAAAAAGCAGCCACAATGGTTCGACAAGGAAAAACAGTTGGACGTAAAAGAGTATATTCAACGAATAAAACAGAAACAACCGAAGAGGCAAGAAGAAAATTCGCCAACGAAAAAAGTGGTTGGAATTAATGAAAAACTATTAAGCTATGCAGGAATACATGAACGATATGCAGATGTATCTTTTAATACATTGAAAATAGATGGAGATATTAGAGAAAATGCGAAATTAGTTTATAACTACTCAAAAAATATGAGTGAGTATATAAAAAATGGTATAGGTCTTATATTAGCTGGTGGATATGGTACTTTAAAAACTACATTAGCAGTATGTATTTTAAAAGAATATATAAATAAAGGTGGATATGGGTTATTTATCCCTATGAGTTCATTAATGGACAATTTATATTCGATGAAAGCGAAGAACATTGATGAATGGACAATGTTTGAGGATAGATTAAGAAATACTAATTTATTAGTAATTGATGATTTAGGTGGAGAAGATGTTAATGCACCATGGGTATTACAAAAAGTACACAGTATAATAACTGAAAGGTACAATCGAAAAAAAACAATAATAATTACAACAAATTTGAATAAACAAGAATTAGAAAATACTTATTCTGGTAGGCTTATTGACCGTTTAAAATCTACAAATTACTACATTGCATTTAATTCACCGAGTCAAAGAAAAGTAATGAATATAAATGATTTAAAGGAGTAATAAAATGACTGAAGTAATTTTTGTATCTACAAAAAGAAATAGTAGTATTGGATATTTACAGCAAGGAACTTCTGTGCCATACGAAAAACCTTACTTTAATGCGCTAGTTGAAAAAGTTCTTGGAAAGAAATCATCAGAATATATATCACGTGAAATAGAAAGTTATTCTAATAAAAAAAGATTTGTAATTGTTCTTCGTGATGAACAACTTAAAACATTTTTAAAAGCAAAAGCTTTGATAGCTACTTGTAAAGATAAAAGAATTAAAGATGAAAATATTTCAGATTTAATTATGAGTGGAGTTTTAGGGTAAAATGCGTAATAAAGATTTAATACAAAGAGCTATTCAGAGTTGTATGAATAGAATAGGACTTCCTTATAATGGAGCTTTTAAAGTTAAATATAACGATAAAACAGAATTTTGCAAAATATGTAAAGGAATAGATGGATATTATGAATTACAATGTTTCGTTGGTGGTGTTTGGATTACTACAAACGAGAGCAAACTTAATGTACTAGATATTCTTTTTGGAAGTGCTAAGATATTAAAAATTTACAAAGGAATAAACTTCAAAAAAGATTATTATAAACATAATTAAATAAATATAACATCAATAATAATTTTTGAAAGGTTGGTTTTATTATGTGGAAAGAGTGTAAGTATTGTCATAGAGAGTTTTGGACTGATTATATAAAAAAAGAGTATTGTTCTGAACACTGTGCATATAAGTATAATTATGAACGTTCAAGAGCAAGTATTTTAGCTAAATATAAAAAACCATGCAATAAAGATAATTGCACATTAAAGCATAGATTTATAAAAGATTTCTCAAATAAAGTTATTAAAAATTTAAAGGAGAGTACAAAATGACACCATTTGAATTATTTGCATATTGTGTAGCTGTGGTATCTGGATTAATTGGAGGCTTAGTTTTAGTAGTATTAGGGATTTTTATATTACTAATAGTTACAGGTATACCATTTAAAGTATTTAATGTTTGGAATAAACGAAAAGTTAAACTTGTTAATAATGGAGGAAACAATGGAAAAACGCAATCATGAGCATTATATGGACACCGTTCCATATAATGCTATAACTAAAATTGAAAAAGAAAACGAACAAAAAAGATTAGTACGATTAAAAGTGGCTTTAAAAGCCACAAGAGCAATATTTAAAGAATTTGGTTTTGAGGTTATGGAGCGTATAGTGGTTAAAGATTTAGAAAGTAATAAAACTTATAAATAAAGGGGGATTTTGTAATGGATAACATCAAGGCAACTAATGATTGTGGTATATATCTAGATGAATTTTGTAATAGAGAGACTTTAAATATAGATAAAAAATATAAATTAGAAATAATAATAAAAATAGCATACGACCCAAACGATAAATTTTATAGATACGGTATAGATTGTATGCATAATTCTTCATCAGGCTTGGGTTTTGGATATGCACCTGGTAAAGATGATAAAAAATATTTAACTGCGGAAGAAGCAAGACAAGCAGCAATTATAGAAATTGCTAATAAGCATTCTTATTATTGTTTTGGTAAAAGTATAAAAGATATTCTAATTGAAGCTGGATATTTACAGTCAGTAAATAATATATCTTTATGGGATTAAGGAGAATAAAATGTTTAAAAGACCACCAACTGAATATGAAATTATAAAACAGAATAATGAAAAACGAAATCGTAAAATTTTTGGAACAACAATAATATTATTTATTATAATAGTAGTTTCACTTATATTAGCAAGATAAAAAAATCTATTTAAGGAGCGAAATATTCGCTCCTTTTGCTGTCGTATTTGCAATGGAGGTAATTATGAATAAAAACGTTGATTACATTGGGAAAACAGTTTATTACTTAAAAAATTATAATCAATTCAAAATATCGGTTAAAAATTTAACCGAAGATATTGAAGTATTACAACAGACTATGCAATTAGAGGCGGTCGCTCCTATAGCTAAATACGGTGATGATATTACTGCTGGAGGTAATAGTGAATTAACAACGGTTGAGGCATATACAGCAAAAAAAGCACAGTATAAAGCTAAGATTGTAGAATTACAAAATCGTTTAGAAATTATAAATAGAATAATAAAAAAAGTAGACCGCTCCATCGAAGGTCTTGAAGATGAAGAAAAAAGAATTGTTATATCATTTTATTTAGATAATAAAACATGGCGTGAGATAGCTCAACGGAATTATATATCCGAACAGTGGGCTAAAAAATGTAGAAATAAAGCTGTTAGAAGATTATCAAGAATGTTATTCGGTCTAACTGCTATACATGAACAGTTAGATTTATTCATATAAATCAGCTTATCCACAATAATTGTGGATAAATACATAATTTTAATAGTGATTATTTTAGTGCGCGTTTAGTAGACTTTTTGTAGACTTTTAGTTATCATTTTAGTGCGTGTTTTTGTACTCAAATAGGCGCCTTTTTGTTGCTCTTTTTTTATGTTTTTCGTGTTATACTAATAACATCAAAAATTGCATACGAGATTAAATCAATAATAAAGCACAGGCATTATAGCTTGTGCTTTTTCTTTTGGAGGAGAAAAAATGAAAGAATTACAGATAGTTTATAAGAATATATCTGAATTAAATCCTTATGAAAATAATCCACGATTTAATGATGATGCTGTTGAATATGTAGCAAATAGCATTAAAGAATTTGGTTTTAAAAATCCAATTATCCTGGATAATAACAATGTAATTGTATGCGGACACACTAGATATAAAGCAGCTAAAAAATTAGAAATGGAAAATGTTCCATGTATTATTTGTTCAGATTTAACACCAGAGCAAATAAAAGCTTTTCGTCTTGCAGATAATAAAACTGCTGAATTAGCTGATTGGGATATGGATTTATTAAATCAAGAATTTGCAGATATACTTGACTTTGATATGTCTTTATTTGGATTTATGGATAATATTCCAGATGTTAACTTAGATTTAACAAATGATGATAAATACAGTACAAATATCCAAATTCCACAATATGAAATAACAGGTGAATGTCCTGCACTTGAAGCTTTAGTTGATGAGGATAAAACCAATTCCCTACTAGAGAAAATAGAACAAGTAGATATTCCAGAAGAAATAAAAGCTTTTCTACGTAAAGCAGCTACGCGCCATTATGCTTTTAATTATAAAAATATTGCTGAATATTATGCTCATGCACCAGCCGAAATTCAAGAACTTATGGAAGAATCTGCACTCGTCATAATTGACTATAATAACGCTATTCGTAATGGTTATGTTCAACTTAGTGAGGACTTAAAATCCCTAGTAGAGAGCGAGGAAGAAAATGCGTAATGATTTTGCAGTATTTATTTTATCTAACGGCAGACCTGACAATATAAAAACACTTAGAGCTTTAAAGAAAGGCAATTACACTGGTAATTGGTATATCGTTTGCGACGATTTAGATACTACATTGCCGGAGTATAAAAAGAAATTCAAAGACAGAGTTATCGTATTTGATAAACGTGCTATAGCTGCTAAAATCGACACGGGTATAAATGACAATGAAGATATGAGAGCTATCGTCTACGCCCGTAATGCGTGTTTTGATATAGCAAAAGATTTAGGACTAACATATTTTCTTGAACTTGACGACGATTATACTTCTTTTGACGCTCGATATATTTCAAAAGGGAAAAAAGAGAAACTTAAGGTCCGTAAAATTAAAAATCTTGATAATATATTTGAGGCAATAATTAAATTTCTGGATACCTCAGGGGCATTATCAGTTGCCATTGCTCAAGCTGGTGACTATATTGGAGGCATTGACGGAAGATTTTATAAAAAAGGACTTGCTAGAAAGTGTATGAATACTTTCTTTTGTCGTACTGATAATCGCTTTTGGTGGAGTGGTAAGCAGAACGAAGATGTATCGACATATACACATTTAGGAAACAAAGGGAAATTATTCTTTACTTATACAAAAATATGTATTATTCAAGCAGCTACACAGCAAACTACTGGAGGTATGACAGAGGTGTATCTGGAAAAGGGCGGATATAACAAGCCGTTTTCAAGTGTCATTTTTAGTCCTCAAGCTGTTAAGGTGGCAATGATGAATACCAGTCATAAAAGAATACATCACAAAATTAATTGGAATTTATGTACTCCTAAAATAATCAATGAAAAATATAAGAAGGTGAAAAAGTGATTGATGATAATAAATTAATTTTTAACATGAAGAATGTTTTTTATAAATTGCCTATTACAGCAGATATATTTTTAACTAATTTTTGTAATAATCATTGTAATTATTGTACATATGGGCGTTGGGATGAATTAAGTCGTAAGTCTAGATATATGACATATGACAAATTTATTGAGTATGTACAAATATTATTACAGTTTAATGTTAAGAGTATTATTTTAACAGGTGGTGGCGAACCAACGCTTAATCCAGATTTTGAAAAAATAACAGATTTTTTAGAAGAAAACCATATACCGTATGGAGTAAATACGAATTTTAATATTTTGAAGAAGATTGCTCCTAAATATTTAAAAGTATCTTTAGACGCTAGTAATCCTAAGCAGTATAAAGTTATTAGGGGTGTAGATAGATATACACAAGTTATTAAAAATATACAAGCCTATCGAGTATGGCAAAAAGAAAATAACGTTCCTACAAAATTAGAAATCCAATGTGTAGTAAAAGATTATGCTGACCTTGATTTTTATTATGCACACAAAGATTTGGATGTAGATTACATCATATTTAGACCTGTAGAAAGTATGCAAGCTCAATATTATAAGAATAAAAACAATGTAGCTCCAATATTAGATAAATTAGAGCGAATACAATGTCGAGATAAGCGTGTAGTTATAAATTATAAATTTAATAGAATTGGATATACTCCTAGAGAATGTATATCCAATTTCACTCAGATTGCACTCGATGAGCAAGGCAATGTAATGTATTGTTGCCATAAACCATATGAAATTGTTGGACATATTACAGAAAAAGATATTCTAAAGAAAAAATTACAATATAAAACAAATATGAGTAAATGTGATGTTCCGTGCAGATTAACTGGTTGTAATTACTTATTAGATAAGGCAAAGGAGCATACTTCTGATAGTATGTTTATTTAGCCTTATTTTGACGTAATTTGACAATTTTACTATAGGATAATGAAATGAATATAGAAAATAAAAAAACGCGTATAGAACGCGTTAGGAAGGTTACAACGGAACAGGCTGAAAAAGCTTTGCAGAAAAGTGCAGGGATATTAACTCATGCAGTTACTTATTTAGAGCAAATGTATGGTATCAAGATTACAAGACAAGCATTATCTTATAGAGTTAAAAAGTCTAAAAGATTACAACAGGCACAGCAAGAAGCGAGAGAAACAGTTTTAGATTTGGCTGAAGGTGTTATTTTTTCAGAGATAAAAAAAGGAAATTGGAAAGTGTCTTTATCTGTCCTTAGAACATTAGGGAAAAACAGAGGATATGCTGAAAAAGTTATTCATACGGATAAAGAGGAAACAGAACAACAATCAAATGCAGCAGAATTATTAACAGAAGTATTAGAAAAAGTATGGGAGGGGAAAAATGACAAAACACAATAAAAATATTGATGAATTGGCAAAATCCATGCGTCAGTATATTGATGACCCTGTACCATTTGTACAAAATGTTTTAAAAGCGCAGCCAGATAAATGGCAAATAGAATGTCTAAGGGCAATAGCTAATCATCCTCGTGTGGCTGTTCGTTCTGGTCATGGTGTCGGGAAAACTGCATTAGAAAGTTGGGCTATTTTATGGTTTATGTTTACGCGACCATTTCCTAAAGTGCCATGTACAGCCCCAACGCAACAACAATTATTAGATATTCTTTGGCCAGAGATTAGTAAATGGCTAAAACGCTCTGAATTATTAGATGGACTTTTTGATTGGCAAAAAACAAAGGTTCAAAATAGAATACACCCAGAGAGATGGTTTGCTACAGCAAGAACCGCCAGCAAGCCAGAAAATATGGCAGGGTTCCATGAGGAACACCTGCTTTTTGTTATTGACGAAGCAAGTGGTGTAATGGACCCGATTTATGAAACTATTGAAGGTGCATTGACTACAAAAGACGCTAAATTACTTTTATGTGGTAATCCCACGCAAAATATTGGAACATTTAAGCGTGCTTTTCACGAGGATAGAGATTTATATTACACAATAAAAGTTAATTGTATGGATACTGACCGTGTAGCTAGCGCTTATTGTCAAAGGCTTATTCGTCAATATGGTATGGACAGTGATGTTGTTAGAGTTCGTGTGCTTGGAGAATTTCCAAAATCAGAGCCAGATGGATTAATTCCATTAGAAATTGTTGAGGCTGCAATGATGAGAGATTTAGATATAAACTACGATTCAATGCTTCATATTGGAGCAGATATTGCTCGTTTTGGTGATGATGAAACGACGATAGTACCTCGTATCGGCGGCAAGACATTAGGATTATTCCACTATACGAAGCAGGACACAACCACTACAGCCGGTAAAATTTTAAGTATTACAACTGGATTTATGAGAGATTATCATAAACCGTTCGCCAGTATCCGTATTGATGATGACGGCGTAGGCGGTGGCGTTACAGATATGTTGCGTGAAAAGATTTATGAAAGAAATCTTAATATCGAGGTTGTGGGCTGTCATAACGGCGGGCGTGCCAATGAACCGGAGCACTACGCTAACTGGATTACTGAACAGTGGTGTAACTTGAAGCAGAGACTTACCGACGGCGATATTGAACTGCCTCAAGATGATGAGTTATCTGCACAATTAAGCACTCGTAAATACGGAATAAACAGCAAAGGTCAAATTGTTCTGGAAGACAAAAAGACGTATAAAAAACGTATTCACCGAAGCCCGGATAGGGCAGACGGTTTGATACTGGCATTTGCAGAAACAAAGGAAACCGACCCGAATATAGCTGCACTTTTAGGAGGGGCAAAATTATATGGCAATTATTAAATACTGGCTTAAAAAGGCACAGGGGGAGATAAGCAAACTACGAACACGGAGTTGGTTCTTTAATGTAAATAATATGTATTCAGCCCCTTATTCATTGGGGATTGAAGGACATACGGATTACCGAAGGGCAAGAGATTTATACTACAATCGTGATGATAGATATAAATTGGGTGCTGGATTTGCCAAACCTATTATCAATACTCTTGCCGGATTTATGGGAACGCCGACGTTCTTATGTGAAGATGAGCGGGCACAGGAAATACTTGACGAATTTATAAATGAAATACGAACAGTACAGCTTAGATTACATCAAAAGAATTTAATCGACGGCGAGGTTTTTATAAGGCTTTTAAATATAAAAGCTGACACAACATTATATCCGGAAAATAAAAGCGGTACACGGTTATCCTGTATGCTTATTCCGCCGGAGATGATACCGACAGGCGGAATTGAGTACAACCCTATAACAGGAGAATATTCCGCCATAACAATTTTATCGAAAAATAAATGGATTGATGAAAGAGGAGACAAGCATGAATATACCTTTAAACAACGCATAACAGCGCAGGAAATAATAACAACTGTTGAAGGAAATGCACCCGAAGGGGTAGCAAGTAAAACGGAAGTTAATACATGGGGATTTATTCCGATTGTTCATTTTAAAAATGAGCCGGACGAAACAGAATTACACGGTTACTCAGAACTTGAACCGATAGAGCCGTTTTTAAAGGCTTATCACGACGTTATGATACACGCTATATCCGGTAGTAAAATTCATTCCACGCCAAAGATTAAATTAAAACTTAAAGATGTAAGTAAATTTTTGCAAAATAATTTTCCACAGGCATATAAAGATTTAAAAACCGGGAAACAGACTAACATAGATATCCAGTATAAAGATATATTGCTGATGGAGGCAGAAGACGACGCTGAATATATTGAGTGTTCGTCGGCTATAGGTGATACGGCGACACTATTACAATTCCTTTTCTATTGCATAATTGATACTTCCGAAGTGCCGGAATTTGCTTTTGGTGTTCATATTTCCAGCGCACAGGCAAGCACTAAAGAACAAAGCCCGATATTGATACGCAGGATTGAACGCAAGCGCGAACAGGTGGAAAAATCGTGGCTGTTATTTGCCCGCATGGCATTATCTATGTTAAGCACTATAAACGGCGTGAAATTTAATTCTTTCTCTACGGAGATTAAATGGGACGCTGTTATGGATAAAGACCAACAGGCGGACGCTCAGACGCTACAGACAGTAACACAGGCATTATCAACGGCACTTGATAGTAATATTATCAGTTTGCAGTCCGCAGTTGACTTCTTATCAAACTATGTCGATACAATGGACGGTTGGGAAGATGAGAAAGAAAAAATCGAAGAAACAAAAATGCTTAATAAGCCGCTCGAAGAGCCATATTTTCAGCAAAAGCAGATTAAGCAAATCGACAATACCCTAAATGGTGATGAATAATGAGTGAACTTGATGATATTAAATCAGCGTCGGGCGATTATTATAAATGGGCATTAAAAGCCAGAAAAAAATATTTATTATTGCTTCAACAGACTGACGAAACGATTGCAGAATTGTATCTTGCTTCCGTTAGAAGGATTATTCGGGAGTTTAAGAAAGGCAATAAAAAACTGAAATACCTGCTTGAAGCAATCGCAGATGATACAGAGCAGTTCAATGATGATTTAGCCAAGGCGATAAAATCCGCTATTGATGACGGAACAACAGCAGGGATTTATTTCAATCAGCACGTTGCAACAGACGTGCTAAAAAAAGCAGGTATTGATATTGTTCCTATGGTTAAATCTCTTGAGTTCAGCCGCAAAAGAGCTGTGCAGATAAGTTTTGCAAGGTCGCACAAAGACGGATTGAAGGTATCGGAACGCATTTGGAAGGTTAGTACACATACACGAAAGATAATGTCTGATATTGTAAGAGCCGGAACAGGCGAAGATGTTGTTACTGTTGCAAGAGCTCTTGAAGGATACGTAAAACATGGTAAAAATGACCTTGCTTCTAATCACTTGGATATGATGAAGCGTATGGGAAGCCGTGTACCGGCAAATTTAAATTACAATGCGCTGCGACTGGCAAGAACTGAACTAACCGCCGCTTATGGTGAAGGAGTTGTCGCTTCTGCAAAGGTTTCACCTAGCCGAACCAGGATAAAATGGTCGTTATCCAATACGCATCCACGTATAGATATTTGCGATAACTATGCTAAGGGAGGCAAAAACGGTGACGGTATATATGAACCGGACAGTATTCCACCATATCCAGCACACCCGAATTGTCTTTGTACATTAATTCCAGAGCCAGAAAATACTGGGCAGTTGGTAGGGAGGCTTAAAGAATGGTTAAACAATCCGCAATCACAGCCGGATTTAGAAAAATGGTATCAAGACCACTACAAAATGTTTGAGTGAAAGGGGGTGAAATAATGAGTAAAGAAAGAGGTATACAGCTTGCCGCTAAATTATGCGGTGAAATGAATATTGACGACGTTCCCGTTGCCGGTTGGGCTGATGTTGAAGCTTTAAAGGGTGGAGATGACGACCCGCTGGAGGTTGTCATGGCTGTTCCTTCCGGCAAGAGTACACGAGGCTGGAATTATACCAACAATGCTTTAAACAGTATTGTCGGTGAAGTTAATTCAACGGGGTTACCTGGATTTTTAGGACATCAGAAAGCAGATAATGTGGCGACGGAGTTTCCAACACCTGTTACTCACTGGATTGGTGCAAAAATGGAAAACGGCACGGCATATTTCAGAGGGCTAATAGATAAATCAGCAAGTGATTTAAAACGTTGGATACGCGGCAAGGCGATTAATCAAGTGTCTATTTTCGGTTATCCGCAGTTACAGCAAAACTTAATAACTGGAGAAACAGACGTGATTGATTATAAGGGCTTATCAATCGACTGGACACCGTTAAACCGTGCCGGGATGCCTACTTCTTTAATGGCTACGAGTGGAGAAATGGACGCTATTGCTCAACCTGCCGACACTTCACACGAAGCATTAAGAGAGGCATTGCGAAGTGCGGCATATGCAAAATTAGGCAACAATAATTCAGACGGTTATATAAGTGTAAATTCCGTGTATGATGATTTTTTTATTGCTTATCGCAGTGATTACAGCAATAGGGGTAATGAGGAAACGTATTATAAAATCGGCTATGCAAAAGGGCCGGATAATACAATAGTTCTCGGTGAACCTGTAGAGGTCAAACGAAAAGAAGTATGGGAGCCGGTAACAAGTGGAGAAATGGAGGATAAGACGAAGATGAAAAAAGAGTTAAAAGATTTAGTCGACGCAGGGAAAATTAACGTGGAAGATTTGAAACTTGCTTGCGGTGAAATGGGTATTAAATTGACAAATGAGCAGAGCAAACTTGAAAAAGTATGTGGTGAGATGTTCGGTAAGACTGGCGACGAATTAATTACTACCATTACCGAATTAGCCAAACAGGCAAAGGCAAAATCTCAAAATGATGTTATTGATAAGTTGATATCCGAAAAGGTCAGCGGAGAAATGGCACAGGGCATTGTTAAGAAAATGCTTCACGTGCCGGAAAACGCAGATGAAAAAATTATCGCAGGTGAAATTGATAGCATATTAGCAGATGATTTTGTTAAATCCGTTTTAGCTAAATCTCATACGGATATCAAGCCGCCTGTAGGTGGAATGAATAATAATAATGTTTCTGACATGTTTGTTATGAGTAAAGTGTCTATTTAATAAAGGAGTTGAAGAATAATGGCATATATTGGACAGCCGACACCAAGTACAGTCATAAATATTAATCAGGTAAAAATCAGCGACGGAAAATCTGTTGATGTAACAGTTGCCGCCAGCAACGGAGTTAATGCCGGAGAATTTGCTGTAATTGACGGCTTTTTTGGATTAGCCTTGAAAACCATAAATGCAGAAGAAAATACTGCCGGTGAAGTAATTGCATTACAGATTGAACAGGCTGAATATATTACAGACCAGATTGATACTACTAAAACATTTACAAAAGGTGCCGAACTTTATTTTGACCCAGCGACAAAAAAATTCACTGATGATAATAAAGTAACCGGTGCTTTTTTTGTGGGCAGAATCACTGCTACAAAAGACAGTAATAATGTTATTCAGTTTATTCTTTATCCACAGAATACAACTCCTGTGGCAGCAAGTGAGTAATGGAGGTTTTGATAAATGTTAAATATTGTATCTCAGGAAAGTATGCTTGAAGCGCGCCGTAAAGCCAATATTGAAACGCAGATACCGTTTATACTTAACGGGAAAAAAGAATTTGCAACAAAGAAAATAGTAAACGGCGAAATGGAAACATTGAAATTTAATAAGCCGCTAGGTGAAATGATTAGCTATGGCGGAACTAACGTATCTAAAGAATTGCTTCGTAAAGTTGTTCTTGATGTTGAATTAGGTCGTGAAGAAGTACAGCCGTTATATAGTCCGATTTATGATACGATTTCCGACCCTAATTTACCGGAAATTTTAGACGCTAAATGGGCATTGCGTGGTGCATGCGTATTTATGGAAACTGTAGAAGGTGGCGAAGTAAAATTTGGTACTATGCAGGCTGAATATGGTCCGACTGCACGTATTGTAACTTACACCGCAGGTTTTGAATACACCAAGCAGATGAAAGATTTTAACCAGTCTTTTCAGGTTGAAATGTTAAACAAAGCCTTGGGGCAATCTTATAATGCCTTGTTAAATCATATTCATCTTAGCCCGTTCATTAATTTTAGTTATAAAAGTGCTAATAAAACAGCGTATGCCGGTACAGCAGAGGATATTTCGTGGGTTCGTTTATATAATACTATTAAAAACGGCATGAAAGCAGCTATCGTTGCCAAACGTACACCGACAGTAATGCTTGCCAGCAAAGCAAATCAAATTGATATTGAAATGGCTTTACGTGGCGGATATCAGATTAATGGCACAAATTATCCTGCAATCAACGGCATTAATACGATTATTTATTATGATGGCTGGGAAGAAACCGTCGGCAAGAAAAATTATGAATATAAAGGCTGCCCGGCAGATAAAATTTATTTAGTCCGTCCGAAACGTGGCTTTAAAGAATTATTGAAACAGGATTTACGTATCGAAGCAAACACAGGCGATTTAACACGCTTAATCCAGGAACAGATTGTCGGTTATGCTTATCGTGGTGTGTTCGCAGCAGTGGAAGAAAACGTACAGGAATTAACAATCGCTTAGTAAAAAAGGAGTGATATCATGATAATCACTGACGAATTAAAAAAGAAATTACGTAAATATCTTCATGAAGTTATTCCACCGGACGGAACAGCGGCAGATACTAATCTGTCTGATGAAGATATTGAGGAGCTTCTTGCAGATGCCGATAATATTTACAGTGCTGCAGCACAAGGTTGGCGATTGAAAGCTACAATATCATCAATGGAGCCGGGGCAGATAACAAAATACAGTATCGGTCAGGAAACATATGAGCGGTCAACAGCTAGTGATTATCTAAGCTACTGTATGCAAATGGCTAAGATGTATGATGAAATGGCTGAAAAACTTGATAAATGTTCAGGAAGCCTCTTTTTGAATGTTAGGAGGCCGAAAGTTTTATGAATTTTGCTGAACAGAGAAAAAAAGATGTTGCTCAAACGATTGCAGAAAATCCAACTGAAATAACGATTGAGAGAACAACGAGGTTTCCTAAAGGCGGAGGACGAAGCATAGAAAAATCTGTGCTTGGTCCTTTTATTGTGCGCATTTTTAATCAGAAATCTAAATCCATGACAGCAAATGTTTCAAATACTGTTGCCGGAGTTCGACAGACTGACAGTTCATTTGCTTTTTTGGCAGACGCAGAGGCAGATATAAAATGCAGTCCGTCTATTACTGATGAATTTACGATACATGGACAACGATATCGGGTGATTGATGTTATTCCCAGATATTTTAATGGCGTATTGACCAGTATTGACGGTGCTTTAGAGGTGATATCTTAAATGTTTACTGATAATGTACGTGATTATATGCGTCGCAGAAAAGCCGCTACGTATATGCTATGTGAAAGTATATCTGAGTATGTGGAAAAAACGGCTAAGAGACAAGCTAGGTGGACAGATAGAACAGCGCACGCCAGACAAAGTATTAACCATGATACTCAAATGGCGGGAGATGACATAACAATGACTGTAGCTCATGGCGTTAAGTACGGTAAATATTTGGAAGAAGGTACTCCGCCGCATGAGATTAGATTGAAAAACAAAAAGGCTTTTATGTGGAATGGATTACCTCACCCAATAAAGAAAAATCCTATTCATCACCCTGGGACAAAACCATATAATACTTTAAAATTAGCTGCTATTCGAGGTAAAGAAAGATTGAAAAACAGTTTAGATAGGCTATGGAGGTAATAAATGCGTGAAGCAATAAGACAGGCACTAATAAATGGAGTGCCGGAAGTAGAAGGACGTATCTTTGAACCGCATACAGCTTCCGCAGATACGCAAAAGCCTTATCTTATAGTTCGGGAATTATCCGAAAGTGATAATACAGAATGGGCAGGTTTTAGGTGCCGTGTTGAAGTGTGGCCATATTGTGAGCGTACAAGCTATATAGATGTTGATACTCTCGCAAAGAAGATAAATAATGTTTTGGATAAGCAGTTATTAGGCTCTGACGACAGCGACGCTATAACCTGTATTGCCGACGGTATGAGCACTGATACAGTAGATGAGGAATGGGACGCATTAACACGGTGCGTGAATTTCTATGTACTGGCATTGCAACCGGCAACTATTCAAGGTCCGATTACCAACGACCCGTGGATAACGGCGTTAGTTGATTGGAGTAAAACTATATTAAATGGTATTGCCGACGGATATTATGGTGGCATTTTACCAACAGGCTACAAACGACCTTCTGTATTGTGGAGATTATCCAATATAAGTATGGAAGAATGCGGCATGCTGGGTTTTGATGTTATAAAGCAGATTACTTGCCATATTTTCGGTAGAAATGCTGTGGAGGAAATCAATATAGCTGCTAAATTAGCAGAGGAAATCCAGACGGCGATAAAAATACCGCTGGATATAAGCAAACGCTACTACATGTTAGTCCGTGAATTGGAGGTAAGAGCGTATTCTGACGCATCCAGACAAGGGCAACTTGAAATAACGTTATCAAGAAAAGTGAAACGCCCGCAAAATGAACTGCCGTTAATGCAAGAGGCAACATTTAAAGGAAGAATAGGAGGAATAATAAATGTCTGAACAGGAAAAAGAACAAGTTGCGGTTGCAATTAAATATGATTTGGCTGATTTAAAAGCGGCTTCCCGTAAATTATTTAATTGCGGACCGGAAGTTATTGACGGTGCTGTTTACGGAAAACCGACACAGCAGTATACAGTTGATGAAATGTGGTTATTGGTAAATACATTTTTAAATAAACCTATAAAATAAGAAAGTTGGTGGATTGAATGGCTGGAGGAGAATGGAATATAACCGATTTACCTAAATTACCAGGTTTTTATATGAACTTTAAAGCGGCAGCATTAGCGGCAGTTACGACCGGTGATAGAGGTACAGTTGTTGTTCCGATAAAAGCACATTGGGGTAAAATAGGCGGATATACAACTATCGTTACTGAAAGCGACATCTTAAATGAGTATGGAGCGTTAGAGGATACTGACGGCTCTACTTTTTATAAAGCATTAAAGATGTGTACTTTAGGCGGAGCAAAGAAAATACTCGCATATCGTTTAGCTTCTGATACAGCGAAAGAAGCAAGTCTTAAACTTCAGGATACCGACAGCACAGATGTTGTAACGATAACAGCTAAATATAAAGGGGCTAGAGGTAATAATTTCAAACTTACGATTGCACCTTCTTTAACCCAGGAAGATACTTTCGATATGAAATTATATGAGGATACTGCTCTTTTAAGGACATATACCTTTAAAACGTGGGCAGAACTTATTGACGCTGTAAATACCGCCAATGTCTATATTCTGGCTGCTAAAGCTACTGCTGAAACGGATGTAAGTGGAACAAAGATTAAAACTATTAGCTCCGTAGCATTAACTGGTGGTGATAGTGGTATTACCGGAGTTACTAACAGCAATTATGTTGCAATGCTTGATTCACTGGAGACGGAGATATTTAACATTCTTACATTAGACAGTATTACAGAACCAGCTATACAGACGAGTGTTGCAAGCTGGGTAACACGTATGCGCGAGCAGGGTAAAAAAATAATGTGTGTAATGGGCGGAACTAGCGAAGATGATGTTGCTGATGACGCAGTTGAAAACGCAGTGCAGCGTTCCGCAGGATTTAACCATGAGGGCATTATCAACGTCGGTGTCGGTGCAATCTTAGATGATGTAACTTATTCAAGTGCCGATTTAGCACCTTATGTAGCTGGTTTAATTGCAGGGCAAAATATGACAGAGAGTACTACTTATGCAGCTACTCCATTTGATGATGTTACTAGACGTTGGACAAGAATTGAGCAAGAAACAGCAGTTACAAACGGTGTATTCCTTTTTATTAACGATGGTAGAATTGTTAAAGTTTTACAAGGTATTAATTCTTTAATTACTTTAAGACAAGACCAAAATAATGCATTTAAAAAAATTCGTAGTATTAGAACCATGGATGCCATTGATACTGACTTACAACAAACAGCAGAAGATAATTATATTGGCAAAATAAATAACACAACTGAAGGGCAACTTGCTTTAATTGGTGCTTGTAGTCAATACATGGAAGTATGTGCTCAGGGTGGCATTATTGAACAAGGTACTTGGACAGTAGAATTAAATCCAACATATCACGGTGCAAATGCAACTATTAAGCCAGAAGCTGACCAGGTATTTTTAAGATGGTCTGCACATATCACTGATGTAATGGAAAAAATATTTAGTGATTTTGTTTGTGAATAAGGAGTGATAATTAATGAGTACAGACTCAATGCGAGTAGTAAATGGTACGTATGGATACATTTACCACGAAGGTAAATGGTTAAGTCAATACAATAAAGCTACAGCCAAAGTTGATATAAATAAGGCAGAATTAAAATTAAGTGGAGACCGTTGGGTTAGGCATAAAGTTTTAACATTAAAAGGGTCTGGTTCTATTGAAGGATATAAAGTTACAGATGAGTTAATGCAAGAAGTAGGAGTAGTTACAAATTCGGATAATCCTTCATACAGAACAGAATTACTTTATGCACTTAAGGACCCAGAAGCTTGGGGATATGAACGTATTAGATTAAAAAATGTCATGTTTGATAGTATTGATATAGCTAACTGGGAGGCTGGAGCTGAAATTAAAGAAAGTTGGCCATTTACTTTTGAAGGTTATGAGTTAGTTGACCCTATTTTAGAAGATTAAAAGGAGAATAAGAAATGAATAATAAATTTACTAGAAATGAATATTTTGAAAATGAAAATGTTGTTGTAGATGATGTAGATGAAAAAGTAAAAGAAAAAATAAATAAAGATATGAGTGAAGAAGATATTATCACAGCATTACTTAATAGTAATGCTGATGATAAACCAACAATGATTGTTCCATTAAAACGATTAGGTATACCAGTTACATTAAAAGCTTTAACTGGTAAACAAGTTTTTAGAGTACGTGAACGCAATACACGCACAGTTGAACGAAGAAATAAAATAGAAAAAGTTTTAGATACAGAAGGTTTTAATATGGGGCTTATTATGGCATCTACTGTAAAGCCTAATTGGGGTGCTCCAGAATTATTAAATAAATTCCGTGCTTCTAGTGGTGAAGAAGTTTTAAAACGCATTTTGCTTGGTGGTGAAATCTCTCTTTTAGGTGATGTTGTTTTAGAAATTAGTGGATATAACGTTGGTATTGATGATATAAAAAACTTATAAAATCCGGAAATAATATTTTATCTGTAGTCCATGCATTGAGTATTAGAAGAAATATTCGACCATCAGAATTTTTTAATATGTCATTTATGGAACGTAAATTTTTAATAGCATCTATCGAAGTAGAGTTAGAAGTGGAAAAAGAAAAAATAAAAGAAATGGAGAATGAAAATGGCAGATGAGTTTTATAGATTAAAACTAGTTTTATCTATGCAAGATAGGCTTACAGCTAGACTTAAAAAGATAGATGAAGATGTTAAAAAGTTTGAAGAACGTATAGAGAAAACCGAAACAGTAATGAAAAAGTTTTCTGATACTAAAATTGAACCTAAATTCGATACACAAGGTATTGAAGATAAGTTAAATAAAACAAATGATATATTAGAAAAAATAGCTAAAAAAACTATTGAGCCTAAAATAAAGCCTAAAGATGATACAGAACCAACAGTAAAAAAAGTTGAAGGTAGATTAAAAAAGCTTACGTCTAAAGCATGGGATATAACTATAAAATTAAAAGATAAAGTTTCTTCCGGATTTGATAAGGTAAGTAATACCGTTACTACACCATTAGGTATGTTGGGAATTGGAGCTGGTGCTGTTGGTATAAGTGGTTTAATTACCAATAGTGCCAAAAAATCTATGGACTTTACAGCAGAGATAAGTAATATAAAAGCACTTACTGGAATGCAAGGTGCAGATATAGAGTTAATCCGACAACGAGCATTAGAACTAGGTAAAAGTACTAAATTTTCTGCATTAGAAGCAGCACAAGGCATGACCGAATTATTAAAAGCAGGTATTAATGTAAAAGATGTATTAGGAGATGCTTCACAATCTGCTTTAGATTTAGCAGCAGCTGGTGATTTATCTTTACCAGAAGCTGCGGAAATAATGAGTACATCAATGAATGCATTTAAGATGAACGATTCAACAAAAGTAGCTAATTTATTAGCCGGTGCAGCTAACGCTTCTGCAACTGATGTACGAGAAATGAAATATGCTTTATCGCAAGTTTCTAATGTAGCAGGTGGTTTGGGATTAACTTTAGATGATGTAAGTACAGGACTTGCGGTATTTGCACAAAATGCATTAAAAGGGTCGGATGCTGGCACGTCCATGAAAACAATGTTGCAAAGATTAATACCAACAACTAAGCCTGCCATAGAAGCATTTGAAAAAGTAGGATTATTAGAGTCTGATGGAGGAAGTGCTTTTTATGATGCTTCTGGTAAGATTAAAAGTATGGAAGAAATAGCAGAGTTATTGCATAACTCAATGAAAAATTTTACAGAAGAACAGCAATCAGTTTTACTAAATGATATGTTTGGTTCGGATGCTATTCGTGGTGGATTAGTATTAATTAAAGAAGGTGCAGAAGGTATAAGAAAAATGAGGCAGGAAATGACAAAATTTACTGCTTCAAGTGTTGCATTGGAAAAATTAAATAATGCCAAAGGTTCTATAGAACAATTAAGAGGAGCTTTTGAAACATTTCAAATAGAAGTGTTTGCTCCATTAGAACCAGCAATAACAAAAATTGCTAATGCTTTTACAGATTTATTATCTGATACTGAAGTATTAGATAGTGTAAAAGGTAGAGTAAAAGATGTATCTGATAGTATTATTAGTTTTATTGATGAACTGTCTGGAAATGAACAATTTCAACAAATGCAGTGGGGCGATAAAATAGTATTTATACTTGATAAAGCTATGGAAGCCGTAGATAAATGGGCAAGTGGTTCCGGAGGAGAACAATTTGGAAAAGTAATGACTAAGCTTGCAGAAATTGGAATTAAAGCTTTTGTAACTGCTTTACTAGGAATGATGAAAGCTTCTTTAACTGCTATTTTTGAAGGTAATTTTAGTGGGGCATTAGCATTAGCCTTAGGTGCTTCTTTTATGGGCGGTGGCAAATTATTATCTGGTCTATTCAAGGTAGGTAACAATGCACTAGACTGGGGAAAAAATGCTACAGGAAGTTATTCTCTTGGTGATGCTTATACTGGTACAGGTAAAGGAATAGGTTCTGGAATATTAAAAAAACTTCCTGTAATAGGAGCATTTATTGATGGATATAGATTAGTAAACAGTGATGATAAATTAAAAATAGGTACTGAAATTGCTAGTGGTTGGGGCGGAGCAATAGCTGGTGGTAAAGCTGGTGCAGCGTTAGGTTCAGTTATCGCTCCTGGTGTTGGTACTGTGATAGGTGGATTAATAGGTAGTATAGGTGGATATGCTTTAGGTTCTGATATTGGTGCAGGTGTAGTAGATTTTATAAGAAATGGAACAGTAGAAGAAAAAACTAATTTATTAAATAGAATGAATACAACTACTTATAATCCGTATGTATATAATTCTACGATTGATAATACTTCTGCAATTGGCAACACAAATGATGTTGATAATACTTTTGAGCAAATGGGACAAATGCAGACGCAAACTTCACAACTACAAATAGAAACTAATATTGAGCTTTGGAATAATTTAAAAAACACTATAACAGATATTACTGTTTCTGTTGGTGAACAAATAAACAGCTTTTCTCAATATGCTTCACAAGGTTGGACATCTTTAGGTCAGAGTGCATCTACAAACCTTGAACTTATAAGATATGGATTATTGCAAGCGGAAGAATCTATTATACAAACAACAAGTGCTGTAAGTGATGGATTTGGAGAAATGGCAACATCAGTTTCTGATTGGTGTAGTAGCATTGTAACTGATGTTACAAATTGGTTTTCACAAATTCCAGTAAGAGTTGGAACAGCCATTGATGAGGCTGTAGCAAGAGCAAATTCTGGATTATCTAATTTAAAAACTTCGGCATGGAATGCGTTACCAACTCCATTACAAAATACTATAGATTGGGGTGCTAAAAAACTTGGTATTTCAGGTTTTGCTAATGGTGGTTTTTTGGATAAAGACCAAATTATTAGGGTTGCAGAAGGTAATAATTCAGAAGTAATAATTCCATTGCATTCATCTAAACGTTCACGTGGTTTATCACTTTGGAAACAAGCTGGCGAAATATTAGGAGTAGATAAATATTTTTCTAATGAAAATGTATATACAACACAAAGTATTATAAATTATGGTACTAATAAACTAGCATTTGGTGGAGAATATGCTAATGGTGGCTTTTTGAGTAAAGACCAGCTTATTAGAGTAGGTGAAGGGAATAGAAGTGAAGTAATAATTCCATTGCATTCATCTAAACGTTCACGTGGTTTATCACTTTGGAAACAAGCTGGTGAAGCACTAGGTATAAATAGTAATTTATTTACCAATATTACTAATAATAGTTATATGCCAGCGTTAGCATATGCAATGTCTACTAATTCTAATAATTATAATGGAAATGGTAGTGCAGATAATTCTTATACATTTAATGGTATGAATATAAATATAGGAAATAACACATCAGATGAAGAAATGGCTACTACCATTGGCTGGAAAATATTAAATGCAATAAAACAATCATATCAAAATAGGGGGTGAGGTAAGTAATGTTTGGTTATTTAAATAAGGGAGCAACAGCAACTACTATATTAGATGGATTACAAAAAGGTAGTAAATTTGCAGAAGTTGCAGGAAATCTATTGAATCAAGCGTTAGGTGCAGAAACATGGATAAATCCTGTAACTTTTTTTATAATAGACCAAGTTACAAGTACAATATTGCAACTACCCGTTAATCCACAAGAAATAAAAATGCAATGGCAAAGAAAAATACAGACTGTTAATATTTTAAATTTAGGAGAAATTGATTTTACAACTGGAGATAAGCTGCAAGAAATCTCATTTTCTTCCTTTTTTCCAAAAGAATATGTTCCTACTTATTGTATGTATCCAGACCTTCCTACACCAGAAAGTGCTAATGCTGTTATGAATAATTGGAAAAGTCGTTTTAGCGACCCAGTAAAAGGATTGGCTGACCCTTTGCATTTAATAATAACTGGAGCACAAGATATAAATATGAATGTATTACTTACTAGATATGCTTCTGAAGAACGTGGAGGAGAGCCGGGCGATATTTATTTTGATGTTACTTTTAGAGAATGGAAAAATATTGCTGTTCGCACAGAAAGTGAAGAACAACAAAGTAAGCGAGTTTCTATAAAAGAACGTCCAAAACTTGTAAAAATAAAAACAGATGATGATTTATTTGGTACAGAAGAAAGTTTATGGAAAATAGCAAAACAACATTATGGAAATGGTGAAAGTTGGAGTAAGATAGCAGAAGCAAATGTTGGTAAAATAGCAAAGCAGGTGATTTTACCTTGATTGTAAAACCTAGTGTATGCCGATATGATGTAATATTACAAAATAAATATTTTTTAAGAGAATGTATACAAAGTCTAACTTTAGAAGATAGACTTGATGAAGTTGCTTATTGTGGAAAAGTAAAACTTGCTGTTCCAGATGACCAATTTACAGGACTTCCAATAATTACTCCGGGAATGGAAATTCGTGTTAGTGGTACAAAATTTGGTGAAGATAAATATTCTTATTTACTTCATCCAGGTGTAGTTTGGGATGTTGAAATTGATAATAATGCACGTAGAAATTGGAATTTAATAATTTACGACCGAACGATATATTTATCTAAATCCGAGGACCAATTTTTATTTAAAGAAGGAACAACAGCCAGCGACCGTATAAAACAAATATGTAGTGAATGGAATATACCAATATTAAATATTACAGATACAAAACAAGCCCTTGCACAAGATGTTGTAAGGGCTAAATCTTTATGGAATATTATTCAGGACCAACTAAAGGAAACCGCTGAAAAATCTGGTAAGCTGTTTACTGTGCGTATGCAACCAGATGGGCTAGAATTATTTGAAATAGGTTCTAATGCAGACCCATGGGTTTTTGAATTTGCTGTTAATTTACAAAGTGTTAGACAAAAGCAAACACTTAATGGTGCAGTTACTAAAGTAAAAGTATTAGGCAAAGAAGAAAAAGGTTCTACAGCCCCAATAGAGTTTGAAACAAATGCTGATACTGATAAATACGGGACAATACAAAAAGTTATTCCGTATAAAAAAGGATTGGATACTAATGCTATACAACAAAAAGCTGCAAATACTTTAACTGGCATTCAAGAAACAGTTACAGTTGAGGCAATAGATATAAATACTATTCGCAAGGGAGATAAGGTAATTGTACACGGTTGGGATGATGGATTATATGTAATTAGTGTAAAACATAATTGCAACAGTCCCGGAACAATGCAAATGGAGCTTGCTTCACTTGAGTATATAAGGAGGAGATATTATCGAAGCGAAAAATCCTTTTAAAGAATTAGCTGCACTTATTGATGAACAAGCTCAAAAAAGAGTTAATGAAGGATTTACAGGGCAGTGGATTACATCACAAATTGGCACAGTTACGGCTAAAGGTGTAATTATAGACGGATTTCCTTTTGAATTGACTAATATATATGTAAATCGTGCTTGTACATTATCTGAACCATATATGACCGATACAAAAAAAGTAAGTGGTGGTAGTGGAGATGCACAATATGAAAGTCATAGTCATCCAGTTATAACTCCTACTCCCATATTGCCATTACATATTGGAGATAGGGTAAAAGTAACTCCTATTAATGGTGGACAATATTGGTGTATAGATTGTGTTATAGTTCCGTTTACAGGTGGTGCTTAATTATGCCAAATTTATTTCCAACTGTTGGAGTAACTTCATCAACATACGTTGATGAAATGGCTTCTGATAAAATTAATTATGGAAAAACAGTACAATTTGATTTTGAAAAACATGAATTTATATTAAGTCCTACTGGCAGGCAAAAAACTGTTACTGGTTCACAAGCTTGGGCTGAATGGTGTGTAAAAGCCTTATCTTCTGAACGCTATAAATATCTTATTTATAGCGATAATTATGGAGAAGAAATAGATACTTTATTAGGTAAAAGTTATCCTAAAAAAGTAATTGAATCTGAAATAAAACGTATGGTAAAAGATTGTTTACTCGCAGATAAACGAACCGCAAGTGTAGATGATTTTAACTTTACATGGATTGATGACGGAATAATATTTTCTTGTTCTGTAAAAAATATTATCGGTGAAAATATTACTATATCAAGAACGGTGGTGAGACAGTGAGTGAAAGTGATATTGATTATTTAAATGGAGAAATGACAACCGAGGAAGCTATACGTAATCGTATGCTTTCTCGTATTTCTAATGAATGGGATAAAACAGAAGGCAGTTATATATATGACAGCATATCCCCAGTTTCTATTGAAATGGTATTCATAGCTATGATGGCAAAAAAAATTCTTAAACAGGGTTTTATTCAAACGGCAGAAGGAGTTTTTTTAGATTATAGAAGCGATGAACATGGGTTATCTAGAAAAGAAGCAACATATGCAACAGGAAAAATAAAAATAGTTGGTAATATAGGTGCAAAGATACCTAAAGGATTAAAAGTTGCTACAGAGGCTGATACAGTATTAGATATACAATCTGTAGAATTCCTTACGACTGAAGATGTAGTAATTTCCGAAGAAGGATATGTGTATGCATCTATACAAGCTATGACTGCTGGAAGTATTGGTAATGTAACAGCAAATAAGATTATTGTTGTTATGGAAAGTAATAGTAATATAACATCTGTAACTAATGAAGAACAAACGCTAGGTGGAACAGATATTGAATTAGATGATAATTTAAGAAGCAGAACTTTAGATTATGTACGGACACCAGGTACTAGTGGAAATGAACAAAATTATAAACAATGGGCGTTATCTGTACCTGGTGTAGTAGCTGTACATGTTATTCCTTTATGGAATGGCAATGGCACAGTAAAAGTTGTAATATTGGGCGGTGATAATAAGCCTGCTACAGAAGAACTTGTAAAAACTGTTACTGAATATATAAGTGGATATGACAATAATGGCTATAGACGTTCTCCGATTGGTGCTCTTGTTACTGTAGTTAGTGCTATACCTGTAACTATAAATATAAAAGCTAATATAGTGATAGATAAAGATGTAACTACATTAGAAAAAGTTAAGACATTATTTGAAAGCAATATGGAAGAATATATAAAAGAAAACGCTTTTAATTCTAATACAATATATATTTCTAAGATTGGAGGTATATTAATAAATACAAATGGTGTATTAGATTATTCTGATTTGCAAGTAAATGATGATAGTATAAATATACCCATTACCACTGAACAAGTTGCTGTTATTGGTGAGGTGGAACTAAGTGAAAAGTAAAAAAGGCAAAGAAATGCTTACTTTTACTGATTGGTATTATCAAGAAAGTAAAATAATGCAAAGTATTTTAGATACGCAAGGTATTGAAATAGATGCTGTACGAGATAAATTAAAGGATATTTTAAATCAATTTTATGTCGATACGGCAACATGGGGCTTAGATTTATGGGAAAAAGAGCTAAATATACAAGATACTAGCGGTGATTATGCTGAAAGAAGAAATCGTATAAAATTATATTTAGCAAAACCAGTATCCGTTACACCTCAATTTTTATGTACATTAACAAATCGATATCTAAATGATAAATCAGCTACTATTATTGAACATATACAAGATTATTGTTTTGATGTTTGCTTTAATAATGGTAGCCTTTTTGATTGGGCTGGTTTGCAAAAGGCTATAGAAATATATAAGCCAGCACATCTAGGAGTAAAATATTTTGCTTTGCAAAATGTTAGCTCTAGTATATATGTAAGTGGTGCTGTAAACAACATAGAACAAATAGAAATAGGAGTAGAAGAAGATTATAGTATAGACCCAATAACTGCTCCTATTGTTATTTATGGAATATCTAATATTGCTGAACAAATAGAAATAGGTGCTGATAATGTTATTGAAGATACTAATATAAATGTTGATACTGATAATGTTATTTATGGATTATTTGATGTTGTGGACCAAATAGAAATTTAATATTTAGGAGGGATAATATGGCTAAATTTCCAAATATAACAATGACGAGTGCAGGGCTTGAAATGTTAGCAAGAGCTGCTAGTGGTCAAACAGCCGATAGATTTATAGTAACCAAAGTAAAACTTGGAGATGGTGTATCTGAAGGTAATATTCGAGATTACACAGATGTGATAAGTCCTAAAAAAGAAGTAACTTTAGCAGCTTATGAAGATAAAGGAAATGGTACATTTCGATATACTTTTACTTATAATAATGAAGGTGTGAAAGTAGGTTTTTACCATAGGGAAATTGGTCTTTTTGCCAAAAATGGTGATAGTGGTACAGAAAAACTTGTAGGATATACAAATGCAGGAAATTATCCAGGATGGATTGATGATGAGACAAGAATACAGCCATATACTAGATTGATGATTAATGTTGGCATTGGAGATACTGATAATGCTAGTGGTATGGTTGATGTAGGAAATACAGTTACCATTGAAATGCTAGATGAGCATAATAACAATGAAAATGCACATACTAATTTAATTAAAAGATTGTTTGGTTCTGCTACTGCTACAATGGAAAGCGTAAAAAATAGCGTACAAGGATGGTGCAAAGAAAGTATTGCTAGTATTTTTGGTATAGCTAGTGCTACACAAACAAATGTAAAAAATAAAATACTAGAGTATGCTCAGGAACAAATAGAAAGCTGGTTAGAAACATTAGGTATTCGATATAATATAGCTCAAAATGGCTATATTTGCCTTGGCAAATTGTTTGGGGACGCAATTATACAGTGGGGAATGCTTGTTACAAATGTAGAACAAGGGAAAAATAATACTTTTACATTTCCAATAGCATTTAAAAATAATTTATATTTTTATTGGGCTTTTGATTATGCAGGATATTTTTATAATTTAATTATAAAAAACAAAGATATTAATTCTTGTTATATTTATGGAGCATATCCTAATGGAACAGAACAAGCAGGGGAGCTAGCACCTACAGGTGTTAGTGGAATATCGGTGTTTATAGGAAGTTAATTATTTTCCGACAATTAGATAGTAGTGTTTTGTATCTGCATTATATGGATTTCTTCCTATTGTTAAAGTGGGCAATGTAGCATGAATATAACAATAAGTATTTATTAAGACATTACATGTAGATATTCCGCATACTACTATTTTTAAACTAATTGGCAAATTTAACGATTCTTGCACATAATTACTATCTGGTTCTTGTGTATGGTCTTTTTTTAATATTAATAATCCCCACTGTTGATGTATAAATTATTATTTACCCATAGTTAAATAATAGCAAAATTTAACTTGACCAAATGTTATGCCTCCACCTTTTCCAAAGACAACTGCATTTCTTATAAATACACTAGTATTTATATTTCTAAATGCAAATAATGTTAGTATATTACCTGTTGTATCTAATATATCGTTTCCAATAATAAAATAGCAATTTGATTTAAAATTTATAGGAAAAGATATTTCCGTTTCTTGACTAACAGATTGAGATACTGTTCCCCACTGTTTATTGACCAAACGAAAGCCAAAATAAACGTAATTCAATTACGCCTGATGGCTTGTTTGTAAAAGTAAACGGTATTGTTGTTTTAGTTCCTGTAGTAGTTGTTAGTGTAGCAGATGTTGTATGGTCTACCCCGCTATTTATAACTGTACCTAAATTAATAAAATTTTTATTAGTATAAGCTGTAGGTAATTTTATTTCTACATTGTAATCTAGATTTTCCCAAGCATTAGTTCCCCACTGTGTTGATACATCAACAGTGGGGATTAATTGTAGGTAGTGATAAATTAGTAAATATACCGACAAATATTACAATAAAACAATTATTATATTGTAATGCCTGTGATGGTATATCTAGCTTCGAAAATGATGGAATAGGTTATTTTTTAGGTGTAGCAGATGTAACACCAACTAACATTATTTTTAGGTTCAAAGAAAATCCTCAAACTTTTAGATGGTTTATATTAAGTAAATAATTATTTTCCTACAAAAAACACTCTAATTTGACCATTACTTCCTCCAGTAACGACACCTTTAATATTTACAATAATATTATTTAATTCTGTTGATGTTGATTTTACAACAGATATTAAATTTGCTTCTGAATCTGATGCTGGTGTAGCTATAGCAAATGATAGTTTTTCTTATAAAGAGTCTGAATGGGGTAACGGTACTGAACAATCTTTAAAAGTTTTTTATTTAACACTAGGTAAATAGTTTAATTACCTATGGTAAAAAAGAAACCTGTTCTAGCAATTATATCATTTACACCTCTTAAAATAAGAAAAGAGTTTAAATCTTTTATAAAATAGCCTATCATGCTATTACTTGCATTTTCCACACTTATAAAAGGTTTATACCAATATTTATAACTTATGGATAATGTAGCAATAATCTTAGCATCAGTACCTTCACCAATATTATATTTTCCCCACTGTTTATGTATCAACCTACAGTGGGGATATGGAAAAACTGGAAGTAATACACAATTTCCAATATCATTCCAT
>ERZ838827.920-NODE-920-length-27758-cov-3.245569_pt1 | contig 27758 bp, 25 predicted proteins | sample MGYA00519881_ERZ838827 | MGnify/ENA primary metagenome ERZ838827 (study PRJEB31850, sample SAMEA3708842) | human gut metagenome | biome: human gut; feature: human-associated habitat; material: faeces | place: China | collected 2014 ...
GGAATGGCCATTGCCATTGTGAGGGAGGATCTGATCACAGAGGACGTGCTTCCGGGAACGCCTACCATGCTCCGCTACAAGACGTACGCTGACAACGATTCTCTCTACAACACGCCGCCCACCTACTGCATCTACATCTGCGGAAAGGTGTTTAAGTGGCTGAAAAAGCAGGGCGGTCTGGCTGCCATGAAGGAGAAAAACGAGAGAAAGGCAAAGCTTCTCTATGATTTTCTGGATGAGAGCCAGCTGTTTAAGGGAACGGTTGAGAAACAGGATCGTTCTCTGATGAACGTGCCCTTTGTAACCGGATCGGAGGAGATGGACGCGAAATTTATAAAGGAAGCCAAGGAAGCGGGATTTGTAAACTTAAAGGGACACAGAACCGTGGGAGGAATGAGAGCCAGCATTTACAACGCCATGCCGGAAGAGGGAGTGGCAAAGCTGGTAGAATTTATGCGGGAATTTGAGAGAAAGAACAGCTGATTGGACATCCAGGGAGGAAATGAATATGAGAAAGATTCACTGCTTAAACCCGATTTCTGAGCACGGAACAGGGCTTTTCACAGAGGGATACGAGATGACGGAGAACGCCGGGGAGGCGGACGGAATTCTGGTGAGAAGCGCGTCCATGCACGGCATGGAATTTTCCGAGAATCTGCGGGCAGTAGCCAGGGCGGGAGCCGGAGTCAACAACATTCCGCTGGACGAGTGCGCCAGCCGCGGAATTGTAGTGTTCAACACGCCGGGAGCCAACGCCAACGGCGTGAAGGAGCTGGTGTTAGCCGGAATGCTGCTGGCTGCCAGAGACGTGGCCGGAGGCATGAACTGGTGCAGGGAAAACGCTGGAAACGAGAATATTTCCAAGGATATGGAGAAGGCCAAGAAGGCCTTTGCCGGAAACGAGATCAAGGGCAAGAAGCTGGGCGTCATCGGCCTGGGCGCCATTGGGGCGGAGGTAGCCAACGCCGCCGCCGGCCTGGGCATGGAAGTGCTGGGCTACGATCCGTTTATCTCTGTAAACGCCGCCTGGATGCTTTCCCGGGACGTGCGCCACATCACCGACGTGGACACAATCTACAGTGAGTGCGACTACATTACCGTCCATGTGCCGCTTCTGGACTCTACCAGAGGCATGATTAACAGGGAAAGCATGGCAAAGATGAAGGACAAAGTGGTGATTTTAAACTTTGCCAGAGATCTGCTGGTGAACGACGCAGATATGAAGGCGGCCCTGGCTGAGGGAAAGGTAAAGAGGTATGTGACAGACTTCCCCAATCCGGCTGTCATGGAAATGGAACATGTAATTGCAACGCCTCATCTGGGCGCTTCTACAGAGGAGTCGGAGGACAACTGCGCTGTGATGGCGGTGAAGGAACTGATGGACTACCTGGAAAACGGAAATATCCGCCATTCTGTCAATTATCCGGACTGCGATATGGGAGTGTGCACCTCGGTGAACCGGGTGGCGCTGCTCCACATGAACGTGCCGAACATGATCGGACAGATCTCCGCCATTCTGGCCGCCACAGACATGAATATCGCCAACATGGTCAATAAGAGCCGGGAAAAATATGCCTATACCATGATTGATCTGGAGACAAAAGTGGATCAGGAGACTCTGGAGAAACTAAAGGGAATCAGGGGAATGATGCGGGTGCGGGTGATTCAGTAGCGCCCGCGGAAACAGACGCGTATACGGGAAACGGCAATAGGAAAACGCAGAGAAAGCAGCAGACAGGGCCTTACGGCCCGACTGCTGCTGTTTGCTGTCAGCGGATACGCCCGGCGCAAAAATGCACCTGGCGCATTTTTTATTTCTGGCTAGGGATTCCGGCTGTGTTCTGCTTCTGCCACAGCAGGGTCCTTCATGCCGTAGATCCGCTCCCACTCCTTTGTCCCCTCTTTTTTGGCCGCTTCCGAGCGGTTGATGCTCAGAAATTTCATCAGCTCGTAGCAGTTGACCCAGATTTCCCCGTTTCCTTCTTTCTGGGACTCGTCAAAGATCAGTTGAAGGCCGAAGTGAAGATGAGTTTTGGCGATATTGTTGGTATTTTCTGTGGAGCTGTAGCCGGTACGGCCCATGTATCCGATGACATCCCCGGCAGTGACGATGCTTCCTTCAGAGAGACAGCTCTGATAGGGGTAATCCTTTCTCAGATGGGCATAGTAGTAGTAACGCTTCTTGTCAAAACTGCGGATGCCGATGCGCCAGCCGCCGTACTGGTTCCAGCCCATGGTTTCTACATAGCCGGATTCCACAGCCATGACAGGAGTGCCAGTCTGTCCCATCATGTCGTGTCCCAGATGCTTTCTCTTATAGCCGTAGGAGCGGGAAACGCCGAAATCGTCGTAATCGGTGTAGGGAAACCCCTTGGCAATGGGAAGAAACCCCTTCATGCCATATTTAGTAACCCAGACCTTTTCAGGATTCTGGCCGGACTGGGGATGGTTTTCACCAGCTGCGCCGGGATCGCCGCCTTGGGAAACAGAGGAAGGGCCGCAGGAGGGATCGTCCTCCTGGATTGTGGAGTCGGCCAGGGCGAAGGAGGGGGCCTCTGAGGCGGGGATCTGGATTTCATAATATCCCACCAGGCCCCCCAGAACGGCTGTGTAGGCATCCAGATAGTAGGGATAATATTTCATATCAGCTGTCAGCTGCTCCATGGAAATGCCGCTCTGCAGACGGCTGGCCAGTTCATCCATGTCGGCTTCCAGGTAGCTGGAGAAATCGCCTCCATACCTGGCTCCCAGAAAAGCCAGAAGCTCAATCCAGTTTAGATGAAGCTGCTGCTGGCAGGTGGCCACGTCCAGCCGGAAGGCCTTTGTCATGGCTTCCTCCGGAACATTAAAATCTACCCACTTGATAAAATCGTCCTTCTGGGGATCCGATCCGGCTGCCCCGATACTTTGCTGGGAGAGGAGGGACAGCAGACAGGAGGCGGCAGGGGAGCGGGGATACGCTTTTAACAGCAGGCATCCCGTAAGGGCGGCCAGGGCCAGCGCCTCGGCTGATATAAGAAAAACAGCGCGTTTCCGGTAGAAAAATAATAAAATCCTCTCATAGGCGTCAGAAATCCGCTTCCATATGTTTCGCACACATATCCCTCCAATCATGCGCCGGACAAACGGCAAACGATGTTTATTAGGATCATATGAGGACAGGAAGACAGTTATGACAGGCAGAAAGGAAAAAGAAAAATGGAACATGTAAAAGAGAACAGACAGAACACAGAGGAGCCGGATTTCCGCACGGCTCTGGGGATTAAGATTGCAGACAGAGGGGCCGGATGGGCCAGGGGAGAGATGAAGGCAGAAAAGCTTCATCTGAATCCTCTGGGAATCATCCATGGGGGCTGCCTCTTTTCGCTGGCAGACACGGTGTCCGGCACCGCCATTATGGGATATGGCTGCCGGGTGACGACAGTAAACGGAAGCATCCAGTTTTTAAGGCCTGGAAAGCCGGAGGGCACGATCACAGCCGTGGCCAGGACGGTGAAGCATGGAAAGACGTTTTCCGTCTGCGACTGCCAGGTATTCGACGATACGGACGCTCTGATAGCGGCCACGACCATGACCTTCTACCACCTGGAACAGGGGGCAGAAGAGAAGAATCAGGACAGCCGGGCAGATACCTGTGCCAGAGAGGATGAGGGGGCCTCTACAGCGGAATAATTTCTCCGTCGTCCGGCACAATCAGGCGTCCGAAGTAGAATTCTTTTCCCTCCTCTGTGTACAGCCATTTTCTCTGGGAGAGGTTTTTATCCTCTGTATGCCAGAGCACCAGATTGGGGATGGAAAGCTTCTCTGCCAGCTGGCAGGCCTCTCGGACGGTGCTGTGGTGCTTTTCATACGGATGGAACTGCTCTCTCTGGCTGTAGAGACAGAAGGCCTCGTGGAGAAGCCAGGAGCTGCCCTCTACATAGGGAAGACAGAGCTCCTGAAACGGCTCGTCCCCTGTGCAGGTGAATTTCTTTCCATTTTTCAGAACTGTGGTGAAGCCGAACTGGCGCGCCTTTGTGGAGTGGATGTCAAAAAAGGTGACAGGATAACCGAGGATATCTCTGGTTTCCCCGTCGGTTACAGGGATCAGGAGAATCTGCGTCCCAATCAGATCGCAGAACTTCTTCTGAAGAGTCAGACGGCAGAGCGTCTTGATGGTTTCCACCAGGCCGTCATGGCAGTAAATGGAAAGGGTTCCCTCGTAGGTTCCCTTTTTCATCTGCGTTCCGATCATGCGTACCATCCACACAATGCCGAGAATGTGGTCTGTGTGCTCATGAGTGACAAAAATATGATGAATCTGTGTGAGAGGAACCTGCATCTGATCCAGGATGCCGAGAATACCGTTTCCGCCGCCGGCGTCCACCATAAAAAATTCTGTCTGTCCAGGCTGTGTCTCCGTCCGGATGGCAAAGCATGTATTATAGCAATGAGTGACAGCAGCGTTTCCTGTGCCGAACACATACAGCTGCTCGCAGGGAAGACTGGATTCATGTTTCATGTTCATCGTATTTCCTCCTTAAGAACGGCTACGCTTGGAATCGCGTTTATTGTGAAGAAACTTCCTTTTTTCACGATAATATGGTACTATAATCCTGTCAGAAAATCAACTGGACAGAACGCATAAGGAAAAACGCAGGATATCATTTAGGAGATGCAATTTATATGAAGAAAACAGAATTTTTAAAGGAGCTGGAGGCTGCTCTGAAAGGGGAGGTTTCTCCTGAACTGACAGCGGAAAACCTCCGCTACTATGATAACTACATTTCCCAGGAGACGTCCAAGGGGCGTTCAGAGGCAGAGGTGATAGAGGAGATTGGAAGTCCCAGGCTGATTGCCAGAACGATTATAGACACCAGCGGAGGCTCTGGCAGCTATGAGAGCGGGGAAAGCTCTTCTTCCGGCAGCTATGGAGGCGCAGGAAATGCGTCTGGAAGCTATGGATCCAGCCAGGGCGGATATTCCAGGTTTCACTATGTGAATCTGAACAAATGGTACTGGAAGGCCCTGATTATTGCAGTGCTGTGTCTGGTGCTGTTTACAGTGCTGTCCATAGTGGGCGGAATTTTCGCTATTCTGTTTCGCTTTGCAACGCCGATTTTAATTGTGCTTCTGGTTGTGTCGCTGCTGAGAAATATGAGGGGAAGATAAAGGAGGAATCAATGATGCCGTTTAAACGTGTGAAGCCTGAGGAACTGTCTGTCAATCCGTTCACTGTCATTGGAAAGGACTGGTTTCTCATCACAGCAGGAACTGAGAAGGAATGCAATACCATGACGGCCAGCTGGGGAGGCTTGGGCGTGATCTGGGGAAAGCCGTCTGCAACCGCTTATATCCGCCAGTCCCGCTACACAAAAGAGTTTGTGGACAGAGAGGAGCTGTTTACCTTATCTGTATTTGACGAGTCCTTCCGCCCGGCGCTGAATCTGTGCGGAAAGGTTTCCGGAAGAGACCAGGATAAGATCCGTGAGGCAGGCCTGACTCCCATGGAGGTGGACGGAACAACAGCCTTCGAGGAGGCGAAGATGATTTTCGTCTGCCGCAAGCAGTATCATCAGTACATGGGGCCGGAGGGCTTTGATGTGAAAGAAAACGATGAGAAGTGGTACGCAGATAAAAATTACCACACCATGTACATTGGAAGCATCGAGGCGGTGCTGGTAAGGGAATAGTGTTTTGCACATAAAATAACAGGGGCAGAAGCAATCGGTTCCAGTGACTTTAAGTGGAACAGGGAAACGATTGCTTCTGCCCTTTTGCTATTTTCTGTTATTTTCCTCCGAACGGCATATCCCAGCCGTTGTGGTCTGTGTGAAGCAGCTTGTGGGCCAGATGAGATCCTGGCTTTCCGAAGTAATTGTGGTACAGCTCCTTTACCTCCTCGTTTTCGTGGGAGAAGCGGACTGCATTTTTCTGATCCATGGCGTAGAGCTTGGAGCTTCTCTGTTCAGCCAGCTCTTTTCCGTCGTGAATCGGCTGTCCGCCGCCTCCGGCGCAGCCGCCGGGACAGGCCATGATCTCCACGAAATCGTAGCTCACATCGCCTTTCTGAAGGGCGTTTATCAGCTTTCTGGTATTGCCCAGGCCGCTGGCCACGGCTGTCTTTAAAACAGTGCCTCCCAGCTTAAATTCAGCTTCCTTCCAGCCATCCATGCCGCGCACGTTGGAGAAGGCGTCAGGCTTTGGATTTTTGCCTGTCACAATGCTGTAGCTGGTCCGGAGGGCCGCTTCCATCACGCCGCCGGTAGCGCCGAAGATTACGCCGGCTCCGGAACCTTCTCCTAACGGAGAGTCGAATTCCTCTTCCGGAAGGGAGGCCACATCGATCTGCTCAGATTTAATGAGACGGCAGATTTCCCTGGTGGTCAGCACGTAGTCCACGTCCTTGATTCCGCCGTTTATGCCGTTGTCATACATGGTAGGCAGATCCGCCTCCTGCTTTTTCGCTACGCAGGGCATAATGGAAATGCAGGTGACGCTGCCTGGATCTACGCCCAGACGGGCAGCGAAATAGCTCTTTGTCACAGCGCCGAACATCTGCTGCGGAGACTTGGCTGTGGATAACTGATCCGTCATCTCCGGATACTGTGATTTTAAGAACCGCACCCAGCCTGGGCAGCAGGAGGTAAACATAGGCCATTTGTAATCTTCCTTATGGCTTAAACGCTCCAGCAGTTCGCTGCCTTCCTCCATGATGGTCAAATCTGCGCTGAAGGTGGTGTCAAAAATATAGTCGAAGCCCATGCGCCTGAGAGCGGCTACCATCCGTTTGTCTGTGGCGAAATCCCTGGAGAGGCCGAATTCCTCTCCCCAGGCGGCCCGGACAGCCGGGGCGATCTGGACCACTGTGATTTTGTCAGGATTGCTGAGATCTCCATTGATATCAAAAATCCTGGAAACGTCGTCCCGCTCCTGAAGAGCTCCTGTGGGACAGTGTGTAATGCACTGGCCGCAGAGAGAGCAGTCGGACATTTTGATCTCCCGCCCCATGGAGACGTCCACCGTAGTGCGGGAACCTGTGTTGGAAACGTCCCATACGTTCAGGCTCTGGACCTTGTCGCAGATCTGAACGCAGCGCATACATTTGATGCACTTTCCTGCGTCCCTTACAAGGGGGAAGGTGGAGGTCCACTTTGTCTCTGCATAGCGGACAGGGTATTCGTTGGCAACCAGGTTCAGGTCGTTGGCAATCTTCTGCAGGGAGCAGTTTCCGCTTCTGACGCAGGTAGGGCAGTCAGTGTGGTGCTGGGAGAGAATCAACTCCACATTGGTTTTTCTGGCCTCGCGGACCCGGGCGCTGTTGGTAATCACCTCCATGCCTTCTGTCACCGGCGTATTGCAGGCAGTGACGAGACGGCTGATACCTGCTATCTCTACCATGCAGACGCGGCAGGCTCCGATTTCGTTGATTTCCTTTAAGAAGCAAAGGGTGGGAATTTTGATTCCAATCTGTCTGGCGGCCTCCAGGATGGTGGTTCCCTCCGGGACGCAGACATGCTGTTTATTGATTGTTAAGTTTACCATTCTGTTGTTCTGCCTCCTTTAAAGTTTCCATATCCGAAGCGGTCGCAGCGCAGACACCGGTGAGCCTCCTGATCCGCCTCTTTCAGGCTCATCGGACATTCCGCTAAATCAAAGTCATGCTTCCTCTCATTTGCATCCCGCTCCTTCATATTTACGCGGCCGCAGGGCGGACGGTCGGAGAAATCTGCCTCCGGAATATCCACGTCCACGCTGATAATGTGGTCAAAGCCCAGATACTGGTCAATATTGGCTGCGGCTACCTTTCCGGCTGCAATGGCCCGGATTACAGTGGCGGGCCCTGTCACGCAGTCGCCTCCGGCAAATACGCCGGGCGCGTGCTCGACGGCGCTCCAGTTAGCCGCCTGAATGACGCCGCGCTTAATGGGAATACCGGCGTCTTCAAAGTGCCTTGTCTCGATACCCTGTCCAATGGCTACAATTACAATATCGCAGGGAATGCGTACCGGATCTTCGCCTGAGGAGGCGGGTGAGGGGCGTCCGTCCTTTATGAGTCCGATCATCTTCGGGGAAGCCCAGAGAGCAGCTACACGTCCGTTCTCATCTGTCTCAATCCGCTCCGGAGCGTGGAGCTCCAATACTTCTGCGCCCTCTGCCACAGCGCCCTCCACCTCTGCCGGGAGAGCAGTCATATCGTCCTTTCTTCTCCTGTATACAACCGTAGTGTGGGAGGCACCCAGACGGATAGCGGAGCGTGTTACGTCCATAGCCACGTTTCCGCCGCCGATGACGCAGACCCGCTTGCCGGTAAAGTCAGGCATTCTTCCGCGTCCTACCTCCCGGAGCATCTCCACTGCGGAGATGACGCCCTCGGCGTCCTCGCCCTCAATGCCCACCTTCTTGTCAGTGTGGGCTCCGATGGATATGTAGACGGCGTCGTATTCCTTGCGCAGGAAATCCATGGAAACCTGTCCTGGCTCGCTTCCCACAGCAGTGTCGGTTTTCACCTCTACGCCTGTGGCCAGAATGGCGTCCACGTCCTCCTGAAGCCGCTCTCTGGGGAGACGGTAGCTGGGGATGCCATAGAGAAGCATTCCGCCCAGCTTGGAGCGCTTTTCGTAGACCGTCGTCTGGTGCCCCATCAGCTGCAGATAGTAGGCTGCAGACAGGCCGCTGGGGCCGCCTCCAATGATGGCGATTCTCTTTCCGGTGGAAGGAGCGCAGGGCGGCGGAGGCACAATGCCTGCATTGTCTACAGCCGCCAGCTTAATGCCGCGGATATTGACGGCATCGTCAATCATGTTGCGGCGGCAGCGGGACTCGCAGGGGTGCTCGCAGACCATGGCGCAGGCGGTGGGGAACGGGTTGTCCTTTCGGATCAGGCGCACAGCGTCCGCATAACGCCCGGCGGCCACCAGAGCCACATAGCCGGGGATGTCCACGCCGGCCGGACAGAGAGCCACGCAGGGAACCGGCTGATCCAGATGATAGAGACAGCGGTTCGATTCAATGTGATTTAAGAAATCCTCCCGGAAGCCGGAAAGCCCCTTTAACACCATGTTGGCGGCCTCGCAGCCAATGGCGCAGTCGGCGGAGGAGGAGATAACGCGCGCTGTTTTTTCAATGAGATTCAAGGTGTCCAGGGTTCCGCGCCCCTCTAAGATATCGTTCAGCAGCAGGTCCAGCTGGGAAAGCCCGATCCGGCAGGGAACGCACTTTCCGCAGGTCTGCGCCATACACATTTTCAGAAATGATGCGGTTAAATCCACCGGGCAGAGTCCTGGGGGGCTGGCAATGATCCGGCGTTCCAAATCTTTATAAAGCCCTTCCACAACGGTCTGAGCTCTGCTGGTGGTCACAATACTAAGTCTGCTCAAAATGAAAGCTCCTTTCTTTCCGTCAGAAATGTCAATTGAATATTAAACTAATAATATCAAAATTGTTTGAAAAAGTAAATGGATTGTTACATATATAGCGAAATATTACAGAAACAGATCGAAGAATAGAAAAGTTTTCGCCTGGTTCAGCGTTTGCCGTGAAGGTGATTGTATTTCACCGGAAACTTCTATATAATAAGGAACGTATATACGAACAGACGGCGGAAGGCATGGACAGGCGGTCGGGAGGAGCAGGATGAAAGAGAAACCGTTAGAGACAGGACAGGGATGGGAAAATGGCGGAAGGGAGCTGCGCTGGAGAAGGCTGTGGCTTCTGTTTTCAGGCATGTTTTATATCAGCGCTTTTACCTTTGGGGGAGGCTTTGTGATTGTCACCTTTATGAAGCGGAAATTTGTGGACACTCTTCACTGGCTGGACGAGCAGGAAATGCTGGATTTTACAGCTCTGGCCCAGTCGTCGCCCGGGGCGATTGCCGTGAATGCGGCAATTTTAGTGGGACTTAAAATCTGCGGAGCTGCCGGGATGGCGGCGGCGGTTCTGGGGACGATTCTGCCCCCTATGATTATTTTGTCTGTGATTTCGTTTTTTTACAGCGCTTTTTCCTCGAATCTCTTTGTGGCTCTCGCTCTCAAGGGAATGCAGGCAGGCGTGGCGGCGGTGATTCTGGATGTGGCCTGGGATTTAGGTGAGGGCGTGGTGAAAAAAAAGAGCCTGTACCTGAATTTGATTCTGGCCGGAGCCTTTGCCGCGGATTTTTTCCTGGGAGTAAATGTTATCTATATTATTCTGGCGGCGGCTGGAGCCGGGATTTTGCGGGCTGTGCTTCAGAAAAAAACCAATGAAGGAAGGGAGGGCTCCCTGTGATTTATTTACAGCTTTTTTTCAGTTTTTTAAAGGTGGGAATGTTCAGCGTAGGAGGCGGCTATGCGGCTATTCCGTTGATTCAGAGCCAGGCAGTAGAATCCTGCGGGTGGCTGACCATGGATGAATTTACCAATTTAGTGACCATTGCGGAGATGACGCCCGGCCCGATTGCCATTAACGCGGCTACTTTTGTGGGAATCAGAATTGCGGGAATTTTGGGGGCTGTGGCAGCCACCCTGGGCTGTATTTTTCCATCCTTCCTGATTGTCTCTTTTCTGGCTTTTCTCTATTATAAATACAAGGGAGGTTCCTTTGCCAACTCCGTGATGGCCTCCCTGCGCCCCGCCGTAGTGGCCCTGATAGCCGTCGCCGGCCTTTCCATGCTGAATACGGCAGTGTTTAACGGCCAGGCGGTGTCCGTTGGAAATTTAGACGTGATCAGCGCAGCGCTGTTCCTTCTGGCCTTTCTGCTGCTTCGGACGAGAAAATGGAATCCCATTCTGGTTATGTGCCTGTGCGGAGCGGCGAACCTGTCTGTAGGGATGGCGCTTCGGTAAGCGAGAACGAGATTGCTGTAGAATGGAAGTTACAATTCAATTAAGCATCTATAGGAAAATATAGGAAAACTATCCCTGAATCATCCGATAGACTTTCTGCGGTCGTCCTTTAGTCCCTTTTTGACGATGATATAAGAGGGCAGCCATATTATAGCGTACCATGCTATCTAACATTCGATTGGCGCTGCGCAGAGTGATATGAAGAATTTCCGCTAAATCTTGGGAGGTAAATTCTGTATCTCCCAGTATTTCTTTGGCTTTTAAAATTTTTTGAATGGTCAGAGTAGAAAATCCTGTCTCCTTAGCCAGCGCCAAAATTTTTGGGGAAACATCGCTGGAAAAAGCCACCAATTTTCCATCTCCAAATAAACCGATCTTTTTTCTCGTCACGGTAATCAAATAACTGGTATAATCTGCAGTATTTATTGATTCCTTTAATGCATATAAGCTGTTTGAAATGGCATTTTGAAGGCTTTCTCCTAATCCATAACCGATATTTACATGAAAATCGCATTTTGTTTCCAGATAAGTTTTTAATGTACAAGTTTGAAAGCCACAGGTAAGTTTCTCAACAGAATGGTGGTTCGTAAATACCTGTATAAAATCTCCTTGATCTTCCAGCATAAAATCACAAAGATATTTTTTGCTGTACGACCTCAAACACCGGCGGATTTTTTCCTTTGTTTCTTCAGTATTTGGACAAGGTTTGATATCGATCACAGCAGGCCGGTTTTTCTTTAAATTCTGAATTGTAATGTCATGCATTAAAAGTTCACTGCTCTTTAAAATATCGTCTTGATTACAGTTAACAAAGCGGCAATTTACACCAGCCTTTAAAAGATCTGGCACAATCAGGCTTCGTCTGGATAAGGTGTATTTGACGGCTCCGCTCTTCCATAGTTCAATGTGCTTGTTCCTCTTCTCATCTAGGGTACTCCAAACTTCACTCGGCGGCATCTGATCCAAATATTCCTGATTTTTTACAAACCATTCTTCGAATTTTCCTTTTTTCATCATTTCAATCAGACTTTTTGCATTATCTGGGCACATAACATCGCAAAAATCAAAATAACCGTATTGCAGCGTGAAATCTTGATATTCAAAAATAGCCCGATTAATTTCACGGTAAAAATTACTGATGCCGCATTCGATATTCCGTATTGGCTTATGCTTTGGGTATGCCTCCTGAATAATTCGCATCGGAGCAGTTCCTCCTGCCAAAATCCCATCATACTGTTCTGATATTTGAGAATATACATCTACAATATGTTCATAAGTGTAATATACATGGACATCGATGATATCCGCTAGATCAAGTTTCTTTAGCTCCTTTTTATAAAAAGCTTCCAGATATGGCGTCGTTAATAACGCTATTTTCATTTTATATCTATTCCTTTCGTTTCACCTATGTATTGCTGTTGATTTCCTTTACTAATTGTATGCAGCTATATTTTCTTATGTAAATAAGGTATCTATTGTTTCGCATCTCTGTAACAGAGAGAGTTCAAGTCAGATACTAATAACAGTTTATCATAGCATTTTGGAAAAGTCCAATCCGAGAATCATCACTTATTTATTTAAAGCTATTTTGAGACGTTTTTTGCATTTTGTAATAAAATCTATTGATTTTAACTAAATTTTAGTATATAATCCCAGTATATAAAGACGTCTTTAAATAGCCTTAAATATCCATTGTTCATTTTGCACAGGAGGAAAAGCGAATGGAACTGATTTCTATTGCTGTTACACTGATTGTAGTGGTTTTTGTGGCTGCTATGATACTAAAAAAATACAAGCCCCATGCAATACTCTTAGGCGGCGGTATCGTTTTATTGCTTTGCGCTCAATTTATGGGAATTAACAGCGTCATAGTTGATGCAGAGAACAGTACTGGCTTTTGGCTGTTTGATGTTTTTGAATTAATGCGTACTACGTTGCAAAAGGATGCTGGAGCTACCGGAATGGTCATTATGTCTGCCGGAGCTTATGCCATGTTTATGAACCATGTAGGTGCTAGCGATGTCATGGTAAAAATCTGTACAAAACCTTTGAAACATCTAGGTTCCCCTTATATTGTTCTGGCCCTGACTTACACAGTTGGACAGCTCTTGAATATTTTCGTTCCCAGTGCGGCCGGACTTAGCGTTTTGCTGATGGCTACCGTTTATCCAGTCCTAATTGCATTAGGAGTCAGCCATTTATCTGCCGCTGCTGTTATTGCGTCTGCTGCCTGTTTGGATCTTGGTCCAGCTTCTGGCGCTTCCAATATGGCGGCTCAGATGGCCGGACTGGATCCGATGACTTATTTTATTAAGTATCAGGTACCGATTATGCTGGTCGTTATTCCGCTCGTAACAATTACTCATTATCTGGTTCAGAAGTATTTTGATAAAAAAGAAGGATTTATTGCTGATAAAAATAGTTCTTCCCGACTTGAAGATGATGCAACAGAAGATGATGTACCGAAATTCTACGCGATTTTACCTCTGTTCCCACTGGTATTACTGCTTTTATTTAACGAGCTTGTCATTACTTCTGTCAAAATGAATGTGGTAACTGCCATGATGATGGGAGTGTGTCTTACCATTATTCTTGAAATCATTAGAAAACCAAAGAATGCGTTTGATTCAGTTAAAATTATTGATGTTTTCTTTGGCGGAATGGGAAAACAGTTTGCCAATATCATCACATTGATTATGTCTGGCGAGATTTTTGCTGAGGGTTTAAAGCGCATGGGAATGATTGATCTAATCATTGAAGGCGCACAGAATATAGGCTTTGGACCAGTTCCAATGACGATAGTTATGGTTGCTATCATTATGATTTCATCCATTATTATGGGTTCTGGAGCCGCACCTTTTTACGCTTTTATTGCCTTAGCGCCAACTGTTTCAGAGTCCTTTGGCATTCATCCAGTTATTATGTGTCTGGCAATGCAGCTTGCAACAGGAATGGGACGAAACATGTCCCCAATTTCTTCCTGTATGGTCGCTACTGCAGGATGTACAGATGGCAAGGTACTTTCCGTTGACCTGGTAAAACGTACTATAATACCAATGTTTGTAGGTGCTGTTGGCCTGATTGCAGGAGATGTTATCTTTTTCATGTAATTTGCTTTTACTTATGAAAATATCAACTAATTATCTGAAAGGAATTTAATATGAAATATTTTGATTATGATGCATACATAAAACAGTTAGAGGAGATTGTTTCAATTGACAGCGGCAGCTTTGATCCAGAGGGGGTTGACAAAGTAGCAGAGATAATGGCTCGTAAATATAAAGAGCTAGGGCTTAGCGTTACGCCAAAGCGTTTCGACGAACGGGCTGGCTTCTGTTTGGAGGTTAAAAACTTTCCGGATGAGGAGGAGATAGATATTTTAATGGTGGGCCATATGGATACGGTTTTCCCGAAAGGAACGGTTGCAGAGAGACCTTTTACGATGGACGAAAAAAAGGCATATGGGCCAGGTGTCGATGACATGAAGTCTGGACTTTTAAATATGTATTATGTAGTTAAAGAATTGGTGAAAGAAAATACAAAGCTTCGCCTCTGTCTGGCTTTAAACAGTGATGAGGAAATTTCCTCCAGATATTCCAATCCATGGATCAGTAATTTAGCTAAACATGCCAAATGCGGCCTGGTATTTGAGCCAGCCAGAAAAAGCGGCGCTCTTGTCAGCGATCGAAAGGGACTTGCACGTTATGCAATTGATTTTCAGGGAATTTATGCCCATGCAGGAGTTAATCCACAAGATGGTGCCAGTGCAATCCATGAGATGGCCGAATGGATTACCCGTTTGGTTCCACTAAATGACTATGAAAACGGTACCAGTTTAAATGTCGGAATTGTAAGCGGCGGTATGGGGGCTAATACAATAGCGGAGCATGCTCGGTGTGAGGTTGATATTCGCTTTACGAACATTGAAGCTTGCTATAAAATAGAATCTGTTTTTGAAAATATGAGAACGAATCCTATTATTCCAGGAGTTACTGCTTCCGTGACACGAGTAGGGTTCCGTCCGCCTATGGCCTCCACCGAATGTTCTAGAAATATGTTGGAGATTATGCGTCAAGAAGGTGAAAAATATGGTGTAGATGTTAAATGGGTGAAAACGGGAGGCGGATCGGATGGCAACTTTATGGCATTTGAAGGCTGCTCAGTGATGGACGCAGTTGGTCCAGTAGGTGATGGTGCCCATGGAGATAAAGAATTTATTTGGCTTGATACAATTCAGCCAAGAACAGAAATGGTTTACCATACTATTATCAGCTTGGAAGAAAAAGGATATTTCGCCAAATAATTAAAAAATCAGAACATTTGAAGTGGATAGAAATAGCTGCCTAAGAGAGAGGAGAATACTGCGAAACTTCGGTACAAATTGCAGGAAAAGAGGTGCTGGGATTATTTCCAGCATCTTTTTTCCATAGAAAAAATTATTTTAGCTCCATATGAATTGACTTTTCTGTAAATCCACAGTGCTTATATATTTCATACGCCGCTTTGTTTTTGGCATTGACTTGTAATTCGATTGTATCGCAGCAGCTTTCCTCTTTAATTTGTTTCGCTTTTTCAAAAAGCCGGCGTCCGATCCCTTTCCCACGGTATTCTCTGTCAACTGCTATGGAGTCGATAAATAGGATATCCTTTGTGACTTTAGAAGGACTTTCCACATGGCGCTTGGTCAATTCCATAACGCCGACAGCCATGTTATTTATCTCAGCTACATACCAACTGCCGCTTTTTATCATTGTTTGAAATATTTCCTTTGTAATGAAAGGATTTGTCAGTTTATAAACGTCAGGCCTCCAATCAACGTGAAGCGCCTGAGTCTGCTCCATAATATTGGAAAATCTATCATAATCCTGCAATTTCGGTGAACGAATCATAATCTCCATAAACGGTTTCCTCCTCCATCAGGTCTCTCCTGCAGCCCTTTGGTTTGTCCTTTTTTGCATTTATATTATATCAATTCCATATCCCGGCCACAACAAAAATCGTCCTGCTCTTTTCCGTCAAAGTCCCTATTTTTTCTCTTGACAATAAAAATTTTTCCGACTATACTTTTAAAAGTTAGGCAGCGAACTATTTAAAAAGCTCTGAATCGTCCAGTTGAAACCAGGCGGAAACGGTCCTGAACACGGGAAATCAGCGCAGGCGGAGGTGGTAAGATGTGTACGGAAGCAGAGAAAAGCGGTGAGCTCTGCTGTAAGAGCGCAGGCCGGATGGTAAATATTTTATCCAACCAGCTGAAACGGCGTTTTTTAGTTCCGGATGACGGCAATGAGCTGACCATGCTTCAGCGTCATATGCTTCACTTTATTATTGTAGGTTCTATGCACCAGGATATCTTTCAGAAGGATGTGGAGGCGGAGTTCCAGATTCGGAAATCCACAGCCACAGGGATTCTCCAGCTTTTGGAGAAGAAGGGCTTTATCTGCAGGGAGAGCGTAGAGCGGGACGGGCGCCTGAAGCGTGTGGTTCCCACAGAGAAGGCGCTGGCCATGAGAGAGCGGGTGATCCAGTCTCTCAGGTGCGCGGAAACACAGATGCTGCAGGGAATTTCCAGGGAGGATCTAGATACCTGTATGCAGGTGCTGGCCCAAATGTCCAGGAACCTTTCCTGCAAGGAGCAGGACTGTAAAGAGCAGGAATGTCGTCTGACATGACAGCTAAGTAAAACAGAAGGAGGAAACCATGAACAGAAAACTCTTTAAATCCATCAGAGAGTACAGACGGGAGTCCATTCTGGCCCCTGTATTTGTCATTCTGGAGGTTCTGATGGAGGTTCTGATTCCGCTTCAGATGGCGAAAATCATCGACGTGGGAATCGCGCAGGGAAACCTGCCCTATATTGTCCGCATGGGCGTAATTCTGGTGGCTATGGCCATGATTGCCCTGTTCTTCGGCGCTATGGCCGGAAAGTTTGCGGCGGTGGCGGCGGCCGGCTATGCCAAAAATCTGCGCCATGACATTTTTTATAAGATACAGAACTTTTCATTCAAAAATATCGACCATTTTTCCACTTCAAGCCTTGTCACAAGGCTTACCACGGACATCACAAACGTGCAGATGGCTTATATGATGAGTATCCGTCTGCTGGCCAGAGCGCCGTTTATGATTATCCTCTCCCTGATTATGATTCTCACGATTAACTGGGAGATTTCTCTGATTCTGCTGGTGCTGGTGCCGGTTCTGGGAGGACTTCTGATGTTCATTGCAAAGAAGGCCCATCCTCATTTTATCAGGGTATTTGACGAGTACGACGTCTTAAATAATTCCGTTCAGGAAAATGTAAACGCTTCCCGGGTAGTCAAGGCCTATGTGCGGGAGGAGCATGAAATTGAAAAGTTCCACGGCGTGTCAAAGCTGGTCTACGATCTGTTTACCAGAGCGGAGAAGATCGTGGCCTGGAATGCGCCGACCATGCAGTTTTTCATGTACAGCGTAATTCTTCTGATGGTTTCCATCGGAGGAAAAAGCATTATCGGCCAGACCATGGAGACTGGCGAGCTGACCAGCGTGATCGTCTACGCCATCCAGATTTTGATCTCTTTAACCATGGTAACCTTTGTGTTCGTCATGATTATGATCGCCGAGGCCTCCACAGACCGAATCAGCGAGGTGCTTGACGAGGTTCCGGAAATGCAGGATCCGGCAGACGCTGTGACAGAGGTTCCAAACGGCGACATTGACTTTGAACATGTGTCCTTCAGCTACGGCGGAAAGGGCGGAAACCTCGCCTTAAAGGATATTAACCTTCATATTAAATCAGGACAGACGGTGGGCATTATCGGAGGCACGGGAAGCGCGAAAACCTCTCTTGTCAATCTGATTCCGCGCCTTTACGATGTGACGGAGGGGTCTGTAAAGGTAGGCGGAATCGACGTGCGAAGCTACGGCCTGGAGGCGCTGAGAGATCAGGTATCCATGGTGCTTCAGAAAAACGTCCTGTTTACAGGCAGTATTTACGACAACATCCGCTGGGGCGATGAGAACGCCAGCGACGAGGAGGTTCAGAGAGTCTGCAGGCTGGCTCAGGCAGACGGCTTTGTGCAGGAGTTCCCGGCCGGCTACAACACAATGATCGTGGAGGGCGGAAACAACGTGTCCGGCGGACAGAAGCAGAGACTCTGCATTGCCAGAGCGCTTCTGAAAAAGCCGAAAATCCTGATTCTTGACGATTCCACCAGCGCGGTGGACACGAAGACAGACGCCCTCATTCGGAAGGCCTTCAGGGAGGAAATTCCGGATACCACGAAGATTATCATTGCCCAGAGAGTTTCCTCTGTGGAGGACGCGGACATGATTATCGTCATGGAAAATGGAAAGGTAAACGGAGTGGGAACCTCGGAGGAGCTTCTGAAGACAAACGCCATTTACAGAGAAGTATACGAATCACAGGTAAAGGGAGGTGAGGACTATGAGTAATGAGCAGAGAAAGCCAAGGGTAACCAAGGACACGCTGGCTACGGGAAAACGTCTGTTAGGTTATGTTCTGAGGGACTACAAGCTGCGGTTTATCGGCGTGTTTTTCTGCATTCTGATGAGCTCCATCGCGTCCATCTCCGTGTCCCTTTCGCTGAAATTCCTGCTGGATGATTACATTATCCCGCTGATTGGAAAGCAGAATCCAAACTATACGGAGCTGTACCGGGCCATGGCTGTGCTGGGCTGCATTTTCCTGTGCGGCGTGATCGCCACCTTTATCTACAGCCGCCTGATGGTCTACATCGGACAGGGCGTGTTAAAAAAGGTCAGGGACGAGATGTTCGAGCACATGCAGAAGCTCCCCATCCGCTATTTTGACCAGAATACCAACGGATCCATTATGAGTCTTTATACGAACGACACGGATACGCTGAGACAGATGATCAGCCAGGCTATCCCTCAGGTGTTCCAGTCCCTTCTTACGGTGGCGGTCACCTTCATTTCCATGCTGGTATTAAGCCCTCTTCTGACGGTGCTGGCAGTGATTATGATTGGAGTCATGCTGTTTGTGACAAAGACCATCGGCGGCAACAGCGGAAAGTATTTCTTAAGCCAGCAGCTGGATATCGCCGGTGTGACGGGCTTTGTGGAGGAACACATGACGGGCCAGAGAGTTATCAAGGTGTTTAACCATGAGCGGATTGCAGAGGAAGAATTTGACAAGCTCAATGAGAAGCTGTTTGTCAGCGCCTCCAGAGCCAACACCTTTGCCAACATGATGGGGCCTGTCATCGGAAACATCGGAAACCTGCAGTTTGTGCTGACGGCTGTGCTGGGCGGATTTTTATCCGTCATGGGAATCGGCGGCATTACTCTGGGCGTGATGGCTTCCTATCTTCAGTTTACCAAGAGCTTTACCCAGCCCTTTATGTCCATCGCCCAGCAGTTTAACTCCATTATTATGGCCTTAGCCGGAGCGGAGCGGATTTTCCGCCTGATGGACGAGGAGCCGGAGCTGGACGAGGGCTATGTAACTCTTGTGAATGCAAAGAAGGATGAGAACGGAAATCTCACAGAGTGCAGGGAGAGAACAGGGCTCTGGGCCTGGAAGCATCCCCACCAGTCGGATGGCACAGTTACCTACACAGAGCTGAAGGGAGACGTCCGTTTCTTCGACATGACCTTCGGCTACACAGAGGAGAAAATGGTGCTTCATGATCTGACGCTCTACGCAAAGCCGGGGCAGAAGCTGGCTTTCGTCGGTTCCACAGGAGCCGGAAAGACGACGATCACCAACCTGATTAACCGCTTTTACGATGTGCAGGACGGAAAAATCCGCTATGACGGCATTAATATCAACAAGATTAAAAAGGCGGATCTGCGCCGTTCTCTGGGAATTGTACTTCAGGATACCCACCTGTTTACAGGAACGATTATGGACAACATCAGGTACGGAAAGCTGGATGCCACAGATGAGGAGATCTATGCGGCGGCGCAGCTGGCCCACGCGGATCAGTTCATTAAAATGCTGCCAAAGGGATACGATACCATGCTGACCAACGACGGCGAGGAGCTGTCCCAGGGCCAGAGGCAGCTGTTAGCCATCGCCAGGGCGGCAGTGGCGGATCCGCCGGTGCTGATTCTCGACGAGGCTACGTCCAGCATTGACACCAGAACCGAGCAGATCGTTCAGAAGGGAATGGACAACCTGATGAAGGGCAGAACGGTATTTGTCATTGCCCACAGACTGTCCACCATCCGAAACAGCGACGCGATTATGGTTCTTGAACACGGCAGAATTGTGGAGCGGGGCAGCCATGAGGAATTGATTAAAGAAAAAGGAATCTACTATCAGCTGTATACAGGAAAGCTGGAGCTGGATTAAAGAGAAAGAAAAAAGAAAGGGCTTCTTATAGATGTTTTCTATAAGAAGCCCGATTTAGTTGAAAAACCAATATCAGGCCGCGTCCCCTTGTCTCGAATTCCCCTGTAAACTGTGATAAAATAGACCAATATGCATACAGTGCAGAAGGAATGTAGTTTCAGGAGGAGAAGAGAAAATGATGAATCTGCCAGAAAATTTTGTGACATATGACGAGGCAAGAAAAGCGGGATTCATGAAGATGAAGGAACTGAAGGAAAAGGGCGCCAGAACGGCAGGCATATTCTGCTCCTTTGTCCCGGTGGAAATTTTGATGGCGGGCGGCGTAGTGAACGCTTCTCTGTGCGCTTCCAGCGAGCAGCCGATCCCTGCTGCCGAGACGAAGCTACCGAGAAACCTCTGCCCGTTAATCAAGGCCAGCTATGGCTTTGCGCTGACAGATACCTGCCCGTATTTCTATTTCGCAGATCTGATTGTGGGGGAGACGACCTGCGACGGAAAGAAAAAGATGTTTGAACTGCTGAACGAGCTGAAGGAGACTTACGTCATGCAGCTGCCGGCCCAGAGAAATGAGAGAGGACTGGATCTCTGGAAGAAGGAGATCATTGCCCTGAAAGAGAAGCTGGAGGATTTCTACGGCATTCAGATTACAGAGGAAGATATTAAGAAGGCCATCCGCCTGAAAAACAGGGAGAGGAAGGCCATGCTGAGATTCATGGAGCTTGGAAAGCTGTATCCGTCCCCGATTTCAGGATATGAGATCAGCACAGTATCCGATTCCCTTGGATTTAACTTTGACATGGAAGACAGAATCCGCCGGGTAGAGGAGCGGACGGAAGAGGTATTAAAGGACTGGGAGGAGAACTATAAGGGCAAAACCTCCAAACGTCCGAGACTTCTGATTACAGGATGTCCAAACGGAGGAGTCCGCGATAAGATTATCAAGACCGTGGAAGAGATGGGAGCCGATGTAGTGGCCTTCGATTCCTGCAGCGGAACCAGGGAAAAGGTAGAGGAAGTAGACGAGAATATGCCGGTATTCGACGCGTTAGCGAAGAAATACCTGAATATCAACTGCTCGGTGATGAGTCCTAACGACAGCCGCCAGGGCTATATTAAGGAGATGATCCATGAGTACCAGGCAGACGGAGTGGTGGAAATTATCCTGCAGTCCTGCCATACCTACAATATCGAGGCGCATTTTATCAAGCGTACAGTGGAGGCGGAGGGAATCCCGTATCTGATGATAGAGACAGATTATTCCAAGTCCGATCAGGGACAGATCGCCACCAGACTGGAGGCTCTGTTAGAGACGATTTCCTAAAGACAGACAGCGGATTCCGGCCCCTGGGAAATTATTAAATAAATATAAATCGCTCCAATTTTCTTGACAGCACAAAAAAAAGTAAATATAATAACGTCGTAACATATTTAACAATTATGTAACAATTAGAAAGAAAAAGTTAATATGTTATGAGAAAGTTGTAAGATTGCGGATTGAAAATAAAAAGTCAGGAGTTTTGGGATGATAAAGAATAGAGGATGGAAGCTGTTGGGAATGATGTGCGTCTGCTCTGCCGTATTATTTGCGAATCCGGCGAAGGCGGAGGCCGCTGAAGCCGAGGAGGGCGCAGTAGTCAAAGTAGAAGTAGAGCAGGTTTCACTGTACTCAGAGATGAACGCAGAGTCTGCCGTAGTCGAGCAGGCGTCCCAGGGCGACACCTACGAGGTAGTCGAGGACAACGGCGACGGCTGGGTGAAAGTCTTTTCAGAGAGCGGAGAGGAAGGCTATCTGATGGCAGACGGAAAATCAGCAGTTGTGGAGGCGGAAGCCGGAGACGTGAGACAGGATGTTGTAGATTACGCCCTCACCTTCCTTGGAAATCCCTATGTGTACGGAGGCTCAGATCCGAATACCGGCACAGACTGCTCCGGATTTACAAGCTATGTGTTAGAGCATGCCGGCGGCGTGGACATGAACCGTTCCTCACGCTCCCAGGCGACTCAGGGCACCCAGGTCAGCGCAGAGCAGATGCAGCCAGGGGATCTGGTGTTTTATGCCAATGGAAGCCGGATTAACCACGTAGGACTTTACATAGGAGACGGCCAGATTGTACATGCCTCCACAGAGCGGACAGGCATTAAGATCTCTCCCTGGACCTACCGGAACCCAGTTAAGATTGTGAGCGTGTTAGGTTAATAAAATTGTTTTTTCTGAATAAATGCCAGAGAAATGAACCATACTGACTGTGTAACCATTGAAACGTCAGGAGGTAATGAATATGGCAGACAGAAACAGCTATAACGAAAACAGCTTAAAGAACAGAGACGATTCTCAGAACAGAAGCCAGAATAAGTCTCAGAACTCTTCTAAGGACTGCGGCAGAGACAGCTCCAGAAATTCTTCCAGAAACAGCAGCAGGAATAAAGCTGACAACTGCAGCAGAAACAATGACTAAAAAAGCAGAACAGACAGAAGAAAAATAAAACAAAAACAGGCGGGGAATCGTTTTCCGGGCTTTTATGAGAGGCAGGAGGACGGTTCCCCGTTTGCTTTGCCCGGATGGAACAGGCTCTGCCCTGCTGGAATACAATAAAATAAGAAACAAGCACAGGAGAACGATTATGTATCAGATGATACCGGTGCGGCGTCTGGATCAGTTTTTGGATCAGGGGTTTTCCGGAACCATTATAGATTTGCGAAGTCCCGAGGAATACAAGCGCTTTCATCTGAAAGGAGCGGTGAACCGGGAGCTGGAAGAGCTTTTAAATCAGCCGGAGGAGATAGACAGAACGCTTCCGGTGCTGTTTTACTGCTCCAGAGGAAGCGAGAGTCTGCGGGCTGCTGTGTGTTTTTCGCGGATGGGCTTCCGCGCCTTCGACGTGGCGGGAGGAATCCAGTATTATTGCGGACACAATGGGGAGAAACAGGCTTTTGGGGGCTTTGAGAAGTAAAACACTGGCCCTCAGCCATTGACAGGAGAAAGTGGTTAAATTAGAATAGAAAATGCAGATCCCTCATAGAAAAGTAAAGGGATTCAGTCACAGGGCGGCCGCAGCATGCGGCCTGCACAGCATAAGAAAGATAAGAGGAACGAGGATTGGAACGATTTGAACTGATTGCCCCCTGCCACTTCGGTCTGGAGGCAGTTCTGAAAAAAGAAATTACAGATTTGGGCTATGAGATCACTCTGGTGGAGGACGGCCGCGTTACGTTCGAGGGAGACGCGGAGGCCATTGCCAGGGCGAATGTGTTCTTGAGAACCGCAGAGAGGGTTCTTTTAAAGGCAGGCAGCTTTACGGCTGTGACCTTTGACGAGCTGTTTGAAAAGACAAGAGCGATTCCATGGGAGCGCTACATTCCCAGGGATGGAAAATGCTGGGTGACCAAGGCTTCTTCTATTAAAAGCAAGCTGTTCAGCCCGTCGGACATTCAGAGGATTATGAAAAAGGCCATTGCGAGACGTCTCCAGGAGGCTTACGATCTGGGGCAGCAGCCTCTTTCGGAGACAGGAAGCGAATACCCGCTGCGTGTGTTTTTCTTCAAGGATCAGGTGACGGTGGGCATCGATACCAGCGGAGATTCCCTTCATAAGAGAGGATACAGAACGCTGACCAGCAAGGCTCCGATTACAGAGACTCTGGCCGCGGCCCTGATTCTCTTGACTCCCTGGAAGAAGGACAGGATTCTGGTGGATCCCTTCTGCGGAAGCGGAACCTTCCCTATCGAGGCGGCCATGATTGCGGCCAATATTGCGCCAGGCATGAACCGTTCCTTCCTGGCGGAGGGATGGAAAAACCTGGTTCCGAGAAAGCACTGGTACAATGCGGTGGACGAGGCGATGGAGGTTATGGACGACAGCGTCCAGGTGGATATCCAGGGCTATGACGCAGACGGAGATATTGTCCGGGCGGCCAGGGAGAACGCAGCCAGAGCCGGCGTGGATCACATGATTCACTTCCAGCAGAGGCCGGTGGCCGAGCTGAGCCATCCGAAAAAGTACGGCTTTATTATCACGAACCCGCCCTACGGCGAGAGAATCGAGGAGAAGAAGAACCTGCCGGAGCTGTACCGCCAGATTGGAGAGCGTTACAGGGAACTGGACGCCTGGTCCATGTACCTGATCACCTCCTACGAGGATGCAGAGCGTTATATTGGAAGAAAAGCTGATAAAAACAGGAAGATTTATAATGGAATGATGAAAACGTATTTTTATCAGTTTCTGGGGCCGAAGCCTCCCAGAAGGCGGCCGGAAGAAAAGAATGAGGGATAATGAGGCGCAGACAGTTTATAGCGCTGCTGGCAGTTCTGGCTCTCTCCTTCTGCATCCTGAAATTCGGCGGCCGTCTGGCTGTGGAGGACGTGCGGGAGGGGGAGATGGCTGGAAGCTATCCGGCAGAGTGGTATGAGATGGTATCCAGGGAAACGAATGAAAAAGGAATTCAGGTAGTGGTGGACGGGAAAGAAAAAAAGCTGAAGACGTCTGTCAGGATGGCAGAAGCAGGCGGTTTTCTCATTCCTGTAAGCGAACTTCGGGAATTGTTTTCCTGTACGGCCCATACATATGATGACACAATTCTTGTAATGGAAAAGGCCGGACGGCGGGCCAGCATTGCCATAGGAGAGAGAGAGATGACTCTTTTCAGGACCAGCGAGGACGGGCAGGGGGAGGAGAAGATTTCACTGAACGCTCCTCTCACAGTCAGGCAGGGCCAGCTGTTCGTGCCGGCTGATGCGCCTGCCCGCGCCTTCGGCTACGAGACGGACTGGGATGCCGAACAGTCCGTCCTTTCCTTTACCTCCCAGAATCCGGAAGAAAAGGTCCTTCCCAGATCTTATGATTACCGGACTGTGGGGAGAGCGCCTGCAGTGAAAAATCAGGGAAGTCTGGGAACCTGCTGGGCGTTCGCCTCTCTCATGGCTCTGGAGAGCCGCCTGCTTCCGGAACAGTCCTTTGATTTTTCAGAAGACCATATGTCTCTTAGAAACAGCTTTCAGATGGACCAAAACGACGGAGGGGACTATACGATGTCCATGGCCTACCTGCTTTCCTGGCAGGGGCCGGTGCTGGAGAGCGAGGACCCCTATGGGGACAGCTGGTCTCCAGAGGGGCTTTCCCCGGCTCTTCACCTCCAGGAGATCCAGATCCTTCCGGAGAAGAATTATGAGGCGGTAAAGGAAGCCGTTTACTTTACCGGAGGGGTTCAAAGCTCTCTTTACACCTCCATGGCTGACGGGGAAGAGAGCTCTGACTACTATAATAAAGAAGAGGGAGCGTACTGTTATACAGGAGACAGGCGTCCGAACCACGATGTGGTGATTATTGGCTGGGACGACGATTATCCTAAGGAAAATTTTCCGGTTCAGCCGGAAGGAGACGGCGCCTTTATCTGTGCAAACAGCTGGGGCGGAGCCTTCGGAGAGCAGGGATATTTCTACGTATCCTATTATGATACCAACATTGGAATTCATAATATTGTATACAGCCGCGCCGATTCCTCTGATTACTATGACAAAATTTACCAGACGGATTTGTGCGGATGGGTAGGACAGCTGGGCTATGGAAAGGAAGACGCTTTTTTTGCCAATATCTACCAGGCAGAGGAGGACGAGGAGCTGTGGGCAGCCGGCTTTTACGCTACGGATGAGGATACCCAGTACGAGGTGTATGTGGTGAACAACGCGGCGGGAAGTGCAGACTTCGGCAGACGCAGATCCGTGGCCAGAGGAAAGTTAGAACATGCGGGCTATTATACCATTGATTTTCCAAAACCAGCTGCCGTGAAAGCGGGAGAGCGGTTCGCTGTGATTGTGAGCATCCGGACGCCAGGATCCGTTCATCCGGTCGCCATAGAGTATAACGCGCCGGACAAGAAAACAAAGGTGGACTTAAGCGACGGAGAAGGCTACATCAGCCTGCGGGGAACGGCCTGGGACCGCGTGGAAACAGAACAGAACTGCAACGTGTGCCTGAAGGCGTACACAAGACGGACTGCAGACAGGTAAAAGGCCTGAAGCACAAAAAGAAAAGAATGAAATATCTGAATCCATAAAAACAGCTGACAGGAGCGCGGAACGCGCTGGATAAAAGAAACAGGATACAGGAGGAGAAACATGGCAGAGAAATTGATATTTGCAACATCCAACCAGGGAAAGCTGAGGGAAATCCGCAGTATTCTGGGCGATTTAGGCCTGGAGGTCATTTCTATGGCCCAGGCAGGATTTCACGATGAAATAGAGGAGAACGGAACAACCTTTGCACAGAACGCGGCTATTAAGGCAAGAGCTGTGTGGAATCAGACGGGAGGGCTTGTTCTGGCAGACGATTCTGGCCTTGTCATTGATTATCTGAATGGAGAGCCGGGAGTATACTCTGCCCGCTATATGGGGGACGCTCCCTACTCGGAGAAAAACCGCGCCCTGATTCAGCGGATGGAGCAGGCAGAAGGAGAGGAGAGAAGCGCCCGCTTTGCCTGCGTAATCGCCGCCGTACTGCCGGATGGCAGGGAAATCGCCACAGAGGGCTTTATGGAAGGACGAATCGCTCATGAGCCGGCGGGAGAAGGCGGATTCGGCTATGATCCGATTCTGTATCTTCCAGAGTATGGAAAGACCTCTGCTGAGCTTACTATGGATGAGAAAAACCGCATCAGCCATAGGGGAAAGGCTCTGGAGCTGATGAAAGAGAAATTAAAGGAAGTATTTGGGGGAACAGAGAGATGAAGGTTTTGATTGTGAGTGATACCCACCGCCGCAACGGAAATTTACAGGAGGTGATTGAGCGGACCGCACCGTTTGACATGCTGATCCATCTGGGAGACGCAGAGGGAAGCGAGGATCTGATTACGGCCTGGTGCATGGAACAGAACCAGGACTGCCAGGTTCATATGGTTTTGGGCAACAACGACTTTTTCTCCTGCCTGGATCGGGAGAAGGAAATTGCCATAGGGCCGCACCGGGCATTTCTGACCCATGGCCATTTTTACAGCGTGTCTGTGGGAACGGAGCGCCTGGAAGAGGAGGCAGGATCCCGCGGTGTGGATATCGCCATGTTTGGACACACTCATAAGCCGTATCTGGAGACAAGAAACAAGCTGACGGTACTCAATCCAGGAAGTCTTTCCTTTCCGCGCCAGGAGGGCAGAAGGCCAAGCTACATGATTATGGAGGCGGATGACTCAGGAAACGTCCAGTACCAGACCTGCTATCTTTAAAAAATTCAAAAAAAGACTTCATTCTTCCAGAGGAGACACAGCGTCTCCTCTGAAATTTTATGGAGAGAGGGCCGGGAGAGAAAAAAATATGTTTGAGAAGGTAAAAAAGAAGGAAAAAAATATTTAATAACAAAAATTCGAAACAGACAAAAATAAACAGGTATAAACAGGTTTGCACAAAAAGAAAACAGACAAAAAGAATAAAAAAAATGAAAAATTAGACGAAAAAAGTTGTAAAAAATGTTGACATTGGGGTTGCTATAGTATATAATAGTCCTTGCTTGAAACGAAGCGCTTCTGAAAAAGCCTTCCGAAGAGAGCGAAAGAAAAATTGATAAAGTTTTATGAAACAATTCATAAAGCCCTATCAGAAAACGGGGTGTGGCTCAGCTTGGCTAGAGCGCCTGGTTTGGGACCAGGAGGTCGCA
>ERZ838827.952-NODE-952-length-26777-cov-14.603136_pt1 | contig 26777 bp, 20 predicted proteins | sample MGYA00519881_ERZ838827 | MGnify/ENA primary metagenome ERZ838827 (study PRJEB31850, sample SAMEA3708842) | human gut metagenome | biome: human gut; feature: human-associated habitat; material: faeces | place: China | collected 2014 ...
ACTGTCACTGTGCTGTCACATGCTGCCGTCACACCACTACTCATTCACTGTCAGAAGTTTAAATACAAACATGTGACAGATGACAGCAAATTTTCACTTTTTAATTCTCTAGTAGATACTCGCTGGGATTATGTTTCAGCTTATTTTTTTATGACTTGACTTATTTCAAAACCGTATAGAAATAAACCTGTCAATAATAGATTTATAATAGGGTAGAGTGAAATTGATATGAAATCTCCCCAGTCTCATTGATTAATAAAATGGCGAGCTCTCCTTTGGGAAAAAGTGGTGTACAGTGTATATGACATAGTTGCACCAACTTGTTGAACAAAATTTCTTTATCTTTCTTGTTTGGTATTCCCCATAGTTCGCGGGCAAGCGTCATTTGGCCGATCAATGCTAAAGTCTCATCTGAACAGCTGCACTGAATAGCTATTTCTTTTAAAAAGTCTTTGTTCATTACCACTTTCTTGCTGTGAGTATCCAAGTGCCCTTCTGCCAGTTTTACCGCTTTTCCTATCATAATCCCCATGCTTACCTTTTGAAAACCAGTCTCTGCTGCTATTTTTAATGTCTCTCCGATAAAGTTCCCGTAATGCACAAAAGCCTGTGGAGGAAGATTCGGATAGAGGCTCCGGACAAATTTCTCACTTTTGGCTCCGGAATTGATAACCAATCGTTCCGTATTAACTGCATAGGCCACTTCCACTTCCTTGCGTATGGCATCGACGAATGCTTCCGAAGAAAAAGGTTTCACAATACCCGAAGTTCCGATAATGGAGATTCCTCCAATAATTCCCAATTTCGGGTTGAATGTTTTCAGAGCCAGTGCTTCTCCTTCGGGAACGCTGATAGTTACGTCCAGCCCTCCTCCATAAAGCAAGGATAGCTCATTGACGATCATTTTCCGGGGAGTCGAATTAATGGCAGGTTCACCGACGGCTAATCCCAATCCGGGAAGTGTGACTTTTCCCACCCCTTTTCCTTGCAGGAAATGTATGCCGGGAGAATCGGAAAAAGATACAGTGGCTACAATCTGATGTCCGTGGGTAACGTCCGGGTCATCTCCGGCATCTTTGATGACACTGGCAGTAGCGGTATTCTCATCCGTTTTTTCTACCTTATATATAGGTAGGACGACCCTTTCTCCATCCGGTAATGTCACTTCCGTTTTTTCTTCAAAACATTCTTCTGTCAATGCAAGTAAAGCGGCTTTGGCTGCGGCTGTTGCACAGGTTCCGGTAGTGAATCCACTTCTTAGGGCATAAAATCCCGGTACATTTAGTTCAACAGCCCGTCTCAATCCGTATTTCCCATTTACTGTAATAAAACCCTCGGGCAGGGGAGGACGGCGGACCACATAAATTTTGATTCCGTTTTTCAGAGCAGCTTCTATTTTTTCGGTGAAGCCTCCCGAACTGCCGCTTTCTTTCGTGATAATCGCTTGCGGGGAAAGTTGCTTAAAAAGGAGTGATTCATCTTCTTCGGGTTGATAGAAAATCAGTTTTTCTTTGGGGAATCCTGCCTTTATGGCAATATCTACGGATTCCGACCGTTCCAGAACCCGGAAGATACAGTCATGCTCTTTCCAGAAACCTTGTAGCTTGGCAATAGTTTGAGTGCCGGTGAGAGCCAGTAGTTTCTCTATACCGTCCTGTTTCATACGGGCGACGGCGCCTTCGAAGTCATCACACCAAATGATTTCCTTCGATAATTCCGGATAGATACGCTCCAGGCGCACTACCTTGATCGTTAATTCTTTTGCCGCGAGGAAGATATTCAGGTGGAGTTGTTGCGCAAATGGATGGGCGGCATCTATTATTAATCGGATGTCGTGTTCACGGCAGAAAGAAATGATTTTTTCTGAATCCATGTTGCCGGTCAGTCGCGTCATATTTCTGCACGTGACTTCCTGAAGGGTGCCACGTGTGGAATAATAAAAGGGTTGTCCTGCTTCGTCGAGGGTTTCAGCGGCAGTGCGTCCCTCCGTCGTTCCTCCGAAAATCAGTATCATGGGCGGAAAAGATGTTTGAATTCATCAGCATATAGTCTGGATAATCCCTCCCGGTGGTCGATGGCATTACCGACTACAAGCAGGGTAGTAAGAGTCAGATGGTTGTCACGGACAATTTGAGCAAGATCTTTCAGCTTGCCGCGATATATCTTTTCTTCTTTCCAAGTGAGTTTGTAGCAGGCAGCTACGGGCGTTTCGGGAGAGTAGGCTTGCAAGAGTTCTTTCTGTACCTGCTCCACAATAGCAGCACTTAGATAGATGCACATCGTGCTTTGCGAGCGTGCCAGCAAATGAAGTTTTTCTTTTTCGGGCATCGGTGTCCGACCCTCTCCACGTGTGAGGATAATGCTTTGCACTTCTTCAGGAATAGTGAACTGTGATTTGAGGGCGGCTGCTGCGGCCTGAAAAGAAGAAATGCCGGGAGTGATGTGATACCTCATTCCGTATTGGTCGAAGAATGCCATCTGTTCGGCAATAGCTCCGTAAATACACGGGTCACCTGTGTGGAGACGTACCACAAACAATCCCTTGTTATAGAAAGACTTCATGAGGGTGAATTGTTCCTCCAATGTCATGTCTGCCGAGCTTCTAACGGTAGCGCCCGGTTTGGCGTAATACGTCAGTTCGCGTGGCACCAGACTGCCGGCATAAAGAATGAGGTCTGCCTTTTCCAGCATTCTCTTGCCTCTTACAGAAATCAATTCCGGGTCGCCCGGACCGGCTCCCACAATCTCGATATGCCCGTTGTTGCGGTCACTATCAGCAGAAAGTGCTACGGCAAAGGTGAAATTATTTCCTTCGGATAGTATTCCTTTTTGCTTTTCCATCAGCAATCTGCCGTAATCGGAGGCACGGATAGCAGAACTTTCGGCCACCCCATCAACGCCTGTCACTTCTTTCACTTTTTCGGAGGGATTCGGAACGCTGATATCTGCCAGTTCTTCGGCTTTATAAATATGTAGTTCACTGTTTGAGAACTGCGTATGTAATTCTGCAATCAACGGTTCGTCTTTTTTCAGTTCAATCGTTGAAATGCTTTTCACTGCAAGTGGAGAAAGATGGTGTCGCAATAATTCATCTTTCATATAAATGCAGACTCCTTGTGGAGAACATTCTTTTTTGCAGCCTACCCCGATATGAAGCACGGGTGGATAGAACTGCAGTGTCGGGATAGGAGTGTCATATTCCCACGGACCAACAGTGATGAGTAATTGGTATTCCGCCAGCGGTATTTCTTCCAATCTATAATAGATATCTGTATGTTCCGGACAACTCTGTTCAAGTTCGTCCGTTCCTTTATCTTTGACACTAAGCAGCAGGGCTGTTTTGTGTTTATTCACAAACTGAAAAATAGCCTGATTCATGGAAGCCGGTGTTGCCGAAGTTTTCCATCCGTAACGGGAGGTAAACGTATCCAGCGCCCACAACTGTTGATTATCACTTTGGGTGGTGACGATGGCTTCCCCTCCGGTGATTCCCGCAACGATTCGTGTCAGTTCATTGCCGCCTCCGATATGTCCGGACAGTACGGAGATAACGAAACGTCCGGTACTGTCAACGTTAATCACTGCCGGATCGGCATATTTGTTCCGGATGCAGGAAGCAATACTTCTCACGCAGATGCCGAGTGCACCGATAAAAACGATTGCTTTAAAATCGGAAAAATGTTCTTTCATAAACCCGCTGTACGAGGTGATTGTTTCGCATCCCTCTGCTTCTCCTTTGAGGTATATGGCGGATTCTGCTAACTCTCTGCTTATATTCCTGGCTATGGGCAGACTTGACTCGGAGATTAAAATAATTGCTGTCTGAACGCTCTTTTCCATCCTGAAAATAATTAATTGGGGTAATGTTGCAAAAGTACAATAATAATCAGTTTCTTTCCTTGAGAGGTAGTGTAAATTTTGTGTTACTAAAAATATTTTTAGATATGTTATGAGATACAAATTAATTGTAGTAATTTTGTGGCGATTTAGGTGATGTTTTCAATCGTCCGATTGAACATAAAAGGGAATCCGGTGTGAATCCGGAGCAGTGCCCGCTACTGTAACATCCATCTATTGAAAGTTTTACTACTGCCACTGTGCCGGATGCACGGGAAGGCGAACTTTCAGGATGAAGTCAGGAAACCTGCCTAAGGAAAAGGAATAGTTAACTTGTTCTCGGGGCTAAGAACATAAACTATAGAAATTTAAGCATAATCACAAAATGTTGAAAAAACTTATTTTGACCACCATGTTGGTCGGTGTATGTTGTGTTGTGTCCGCTCAGGTTACAATCAAGGGACGTGTGTTGAATTCTGAAACCGGAGAGCCTGTTGTCGGAGCGAATATTCGGGTGGACCATAGTCTGCAGGGCGGAACTACGAATGCAAAAGGAGAGTTTATAATCAAGGGATTACCTGATGGCAAACAGACCCTGCAAGTATCACACCTCAATTATGAACCGCAACGGTATTCCACTTCAAAGAGTGTAAATGACGTCGTGATACGCATGACGGAAAGTCATAACAATTTAAACCAGGTGGTAGTGACCGGAACCGGAACACATCGCCGGATGGTGGATAGTCCCATCCCGGTAAATGTATTGACTGCCAAAGATATCAAGGAGGCCAATGTTACGAATCTTGAGGAGGCTCTTACCAAACTCACTTCTAACTTTTCTTTCTCTACCAGCGGTATGGGAACGGAAATGGTGCTTAATGGCTTGAATAGCGATTATATCCTTGTATTGGTGAACGGACGGAAACTGATTGGCGATGATGCGTTGATGCGCATCAACATGGCAAACGTGAAACGAATTGAAATACTGAACGGTTCGGCATCTGCGCTGTATGGTAGTGACGCCATTGGTGGAGTTATTAATATCATCACGGATGACAGCAAAAACAAGATTGACGCATCGAGCACTACCAAGGTGAGTGACCACGGACGTTTTTCGGAAGCTGTGAATCTGGATTTGAATGTTGGCAAACTTTCATCGTATACTTCTTACCAACGCCAACAGTCGGATGGCTGGAAACTTCATCCGATGACCGAAACGGTGAATAAAAAAGGGGAAGTGAAACTGGATCCTACCGATAAACAGGCTTTCACCGGTTATCATTCGAATACGGTCAACCAGAGTTTCTCTTATTCTCTGAATCATAAGACAACGCTGTATGCACAGGGTTCGTACTATAATTTCCTGAATGACCGTCCGGTAACGGAATATAAATATAATATGTATCATGAGAATTATACGTATGGTTTCGGTATGAAGTATATTGTGAATAAGAAAGCATATATCGATGCCGATTTCTATTCGGACAATTACAAATCGGCTTATGACTATATTCAGGAAAGCGGTGACTTTAAGATTGGAGATAAGGAAACCCGTAAGAAACAATATTTTTACCGGGGAAATGTGAAGAGTATTATCAAGGTGAACAGCAAGAACAAACTGTCTGCCGGATTGGAATATCTGGATGAAAAGCTGGAAAGTGAATCGGACAATATCTCTAATAAGACGCTCTACACCATGGCTTTATATGCACAGGATGAGTGGACGATTGCCGAATCTCTGCAAGCAGTAGTGGGATTGCGTTACATTTATAATGAAACATTTGAAGATCATTTCACTCCGACAGCTTCTATTATGTATAGGGAGGGTGGTTTCCGTGGCCGATTGTCTTTTGCAACAGGTTTCCGCACGCCTACTCTTTCTGAAATTTACGCTACGGATCTGGCAAAGACTACCAATCGCTATACTATCGGAAATCTGGAACTGAAACCGGAAGAAAGCAAGAATTTCTCATTGAATCTGGAATATACTCATTCCCGTTTTTCTGTATCAGCAACGGCTTTTGTAAATAATGTGACGGATATGATTAATTACCGTACTTTGAGCGATGAAGAAGCTGCACAATATGGTGATTATGATGAAGTGCGCCAGCGTGACAATATCGATAAAGTGAGAATCAAAGGGGTGAATGTAAATGCAAATGCTTACCTGGGACTTGGATTCAATCTGGGAGCCGGCTATACGCTGTTGGATGCAAGAAATCTGATAACGGACAAACCGATTGACAAAAGTGTCAAGTATGCAGGAAACGTAAATGCGCAATGGTCTAAGAACTGGGGTTTGTATGGACTGAACATCAATATGGTTGGTCGCGGACAGGGAAAGAGATATTCCGAAACGTATGACTATGATTCATCCGGTTTTATGCTTTGGGATTTGAATACAGGACATACATTCAATCTGAAATATTTCATTCTGAATGCCGGTTTGGGTGTTGAGAACCTGTTCGACTGGGTAGACGACCGTCCCTGGAATACGAAGAAACCTTATTCGACCATTACACCGGGAAGAGCTTTCTATGCAAGCCTGACGATTCGTTTTAGAAAATAAGGATAAGAAATAATCGATAAGAGAGATGGAAGATTTGAAACCGGTATATATCGTTTCTTTAGGTCCGGGTGAAGCGGGGCTTATCTCTTTGATAGGAGGTGCTACACTATGTCGGGCAAATGCTATTTTTTGCCCGAAAACAAATGCGCGTTCCCGGTCTTCTGTTCTTCTGAAAGAATTGAAGATAAAGAAAGAATCTATCAGACGCTATACATTGCCGATGAGTAAGAAGCGTGAGATGGCTTATGAGGCTTACGATAAGGTTTTTGAAGAAATAGTCAGCCTGTATTCGGAAGGTTTATGTGTGGCGATAGTGGCTGAAGGAGATGCAGGTTTTTATTCTTCTACCAGTTATTTGGTCGGAAGGCTCAAAAAAGCGGGGATACCTATCAAGCAGATTGCCGGTGTTCCGGCGTTTATTGCAGCGGCGGCTTCCATCGGTCTTTCCATTGTGGAACAAGAAGAACGGTTGACGGTGTGTCCGGGAAAAGTGGACAGGGAACTGTTCAGCCGGATTGCTTCCGGTAGTGAAGTGGCGGTAGTGATGAAACTATCGCAGTGTGAGGAGGAAGTGAAGCATTTTATAAGTTTGGAGGAAGGACTTGTCTGTCATTATTTCGAGAATGTGGGAGCGGACGGGGAATTTTATACGTGTGATAAGAAAGATATATTGGCAAGGGAATTTCCTTATTTCTCTTTAATGATAATAAAAGGTAGATGAAACGAATGAGACAAATATGGTTAGCAGGACTTGTTTTGTTGTCTTTATCCGCAGAGGTAAGTGCACAGAGCAATGTTGCCATGCAGGATTCGATTCCTGAAATAGTGGTGACAGGTACGGGAACGGAACACTATCTGAAAGATGCACCTGTGCAGACGGAAGTGATTTCCGGCAAAATGCTCGAACAGTATGCGGGTCGTGGACTGGAAGAAATGCTGGGTGGTTTGTGCGCTTCTCTCAATTTTAGCTTGGGAGATATGGGTAGCAATATTCAGCTGAATGGAATGAACAACGATTATATCCTTATCTTGATTAACGGAAAACGTATGAATGGGGATATCGGTGGACAGAACGACTTAGCGATGATTAACCCTGATAATATTGAACGTATTGAAATTGTGAAGGGAGCTTCATCATCTCTCTATGGAAGTGATGCTATAGCTGGTGTTATTAATATTATTACCAAAAAGAATCGTGATCCATTCAATGTAACCAATAAAACGAGGGTAGGATGTAATGGCGATATTACGCAGAGTAACAGCGTCGGTATCAAACACGGAAAGTTGAATTCGACTACTTCTTTCAATATAAAACATACGGATGGTTGGAGAAATACCGATAAGGAATGGCATCATTATGATCTGATGGACGGTAGTGTGTCGAAAACGGTTAGCCGATCAACCAATTATACAATTGCAGAGAATCTTGAATATAAAGTAAATAGTCAGCTTTTACTTACCGCTGATGTTTCATTTTATCAGAAATGGATTAAACGTCCTTTCGGTCCTTATCAGTACAATCGCTATGATTATCAGTACCGTAATCAAAGTTATGCGGCAGGTGCAAAGTATCAATTGGGTGAGAAAGATTATCTGACACTTGATGTCTCTTACGATCATTATAATTATTACTTTGACTATACTCAAATAGAAACGACGGATGATTTTGATGAGAGTGTCCCTCCCAAACGGTTGACGTATTATCCCGGAATGAGCATCCTGCAGACTTCACAGCGCAAGCTTCTGACACTTGCCAAAGGTGTATTTCATCTGGGAGAACAGAATATTCTGAATACCGGAGTAGAATATATGTGGGATAAACTTATTGCACCCAGTAGAATGGAGGGCGGACAGGCTTCTGTATACACTCTTTCCGCCTATGCGCAGGATGAGTGGACAGTGGTGTCCAACCTGATACTGACGGGAGGCGTTAGATTCGTATATCACAAAGAGTTTGGACAGAAACTGACTCCGAAAGTTTCTGCTATGTACAAATGGGGAGACTTTAATTTTCGGGCAACTTATTCTTACGGCTTCAAAGCACCTACCGTGAAAGAGTTGTATTATGGATATATCACTTCTATTATGAGCAGCAAGTTGAAAGCCTATTATGGAAATAAAGATCTGAAACCTCAGACTTCTAACTACTATTCTGCAGGGGTGGAGTATAAAGGGAAGAAACTAAGTGCATCTGTCACAGGATATTATAATAAAATTAAGAACATGGTTGAATTGACTGTTGTTCCTACTTCTCCCGAAGATAAGATGCTGGAGGTGGAAGAAACAATGAAATACAATAACCTTGCGGGAGCACGTTCTTATGGTGTCGATGCGACTCTTGACTATCAGATTCTGCCATCACTTTCTGTGGGTGGCGGATATAGTTATGTAGATGCGAAAGCACAGTATACAGATGATCCTGCCAGTCAGAATTATATGAAGTATGTGCCTATTAATGCTACTTCTTATAACAGTGCTACATGGAAAGCTTTATGGTCACATTCATGGAAGAAGTATAAGCTTGGCATAGGTGTTTTTGGTAATTATCGTTCGACAAAATATTATATCACGGATGGTAATGGAGATCCTTACCAATTATGGCGCTTGAATACGTCCCATTCTTTGCTTAAGATGAAGAAATGGACACTGGTGGTTGATGCTGGTATTGATAATATTTTCAACTATGTCGATGATGTTCCTTTTGGAAGAAATAGAGGAACAACGACTCCAGGAAGAACGTATTATGTCTCCTGTTCGATTAAGTTTATGAATAAGAGTAAATAATGGAGTTATTCTTTTTTTAATTAAATATAGTTATGAGAAAATTTAATTTTTTATTGTTCGCTTTCGCAATGGTTTGCGGAACGATGTGTATGGTGTCGTGTAGTGACGACGATGATCAAGGAAGCACACTCAACCCGGTGGAAGAGATTGTGTTTAACTCTAAAAAGTCTGATACGGCTATCCTCCTTTGTACATTTGGAAGTACATTCAGTGAGTCTATCAAGACCTATGACGCTACTATAGCTGACTATAAGGCTCAATATCCTAATGCTGATATTTATTTGTCGTTTACTTCTCGTACTTGTGTGAATCGTGTAAAAGCAGAAACAGGTGTTGACCGTTACCAGCCGGATTTATGGTTGAATGCTATTGGTGCTGCCGGATATAAACGTGTAGCAGTTCAGTCTCTTCACGTTATTCCGGGAGAAGAATATCTGAGTCTGATGAATACGGATGTAAAGAAGAACTTTATGATTGATGCATATCCATATATAAAAGTTTTGAAAAGTCCGAACTTGTTGGCAAGTGATGAAGACGTAGCTGCGGTAGGAAAAGTCCTTTATAATGCATACAAAACTGTTCTTAACGATAAAAAGAATATTCTGCTTTTGGTAGGACATGGTAATCCGGATAAGAACTATTCACATGCCAATGAACAGTATACAAATCTTGAAACAGATTTGTTAGGACGTGCTGCTAATAAGAATGTTTTTGTAGGTACAGTGGACTATGGTGATATGCTTTTCTTCCCGGAAGTGGAAGAGGGTGCTACTCCTCCGACTGACGCACAGGTGGCTGATACTTATATTTATAAGAAACTGCTTAATTATTGCACTGCTAAGGGGTTGAATCCTTCGGATATAACCATCCATCTGTCTTCTATTATGTCTATTGCCGGTGACCATGCACACAATGATTTGTGGGGACTTGAGGATAAAGATAGCGAAATTAATAATGCTACACCGTGGGCAGATTATAGCTGGAGACTGAAATTGAAAAAAATGGGATTCCAGATTGATGAAACGGAAAGTCATCATGGTAGTGTGAACAACTGTACTATCAAAGGACTGGGTGATTATCCGGAAATCCGTAAAATATGGTTGAAACACATGACTGATATCTATAATGATGAAAGTCAGTGGACAACAGGTGAAGATTATCAATAAATGAAAATAGAGTATTAGACGGTCTTAAGTCATACGATATTCACTTTGTTTAAAAAGCGTCTCCAGTTAAAGGAGACGCTTTTGATTTTTCATATTTTGAATATATAATTTATACCCGATGAGGTGTAATTCTGTGATTTATTGTTATATTTGTACCCAAACGGGTATAAATATGGAATATACAACTTTATCTATATATGTCAAAGAAATGCGTAAGCAGTACAATCTTACGCAAATAGATTTATCTGAAAAATCAGGAGTAGGATTACGTTTTGTTCGGGAATTAGAACAAGGGAAACAAACTCTTCGTCTGGATAAAGTAAATCAGGTACTCAATTTATTTGGTTCACAAGTAGGTGTAGTGCCGATAAAAAAGGAGAATGAGTTATGAAGCAGGCATTAGTTTATAATTTTATGATGGTATGAAAGAAAATAAGATAATAGTAGCAGGCATCGGTCCCGGTAGTCCGGAAGATATTACTCCTTCTGTCGTTAATGCCTTGAAAGAATCAGATGTAGTGATTGGATATAAGTATTATTTTCAGTTTATTACCTCCTGGCTGTCGGAACAGACAGAATGCATAGATACCGGAATGAAACGGGAGAAAGCCCGTGCTGAATTGGCTTTTGAATATGCTGAACAGGGAAAAACTGTTTGTGTCATCAGTTCCGGTGATGCGGGAATCTATGGGATGGCTCCGTTGATTTATGAAATGAAACGGGAACGGGGGAGTGAGGTCGAGATCCTCGTGCTGCCCGGTATCAGTGCTTTCCAGAAAGCTGCGTCATTGCTGGGTGCTCCCATCGGTCATGATTTTTGCATTATCTCTCTGTCCGACTTGATGACTTCCTGGGAAATCATAGAAAAAAGAATCACTACCGCTGCTACTGCCGACTTTGTAACAGCCATTTACAACCCCAAGAGTGAGGGACGTTACTGGCAGCTTCATCGTCTGAAAGAAATCTTTCAGGAATCCCGTTCACCGGAAACGCCCGTAGGTTATGTCCGTCAGGCAGGCCGGGAAGAAGAAACGGTGGTAGTGACCACCTTGCAGGATTTCGATCCGGAAGAAGTGGATATGTTTACAGTAGTACTGATTGGTAATTCACAAACGTATCAGTTCCAGAATCGGATGGTAACCCCTCGCGGATATTATCGCGAACAGGAAAAGGACGAAGTCGGAAAAGGACAGGAGATTATGATGAACTCTTTCCGGAAGATAGAGGAAGAGATGCAGAATAAAGAAATTGACCTTGACCGTAAATGGGCTTTATTTCATGCCATACATACCACAGCGGATTTTGAAATGGAGAAGCTGGTATATACTGATAAAGAGGTTGTAAAGAACTTGTATGAACAGATTGCTTCCGGACGGATTAAGACGATTATCACAGATGTCACGATGGTAGCTGCGGGCATACGGAAAGGTGCTTTACAGCGTTTAGGGGTGGAAGTGAAATGTTATCTTTCCGACGAACGTGCAGTGGAACAGTCGAAGAAACGGGGAACTACCCGTTCACAGGAAGCTATTCGCCTGGCTGTAGAAGAACATCCGGATGCTCTTTTTGTATTTGGCAATGCACCTACGGCATTAATAGAACTGTGCGATTTGATTCGAAAAGGAAAAGCACACCCGTCCGGGGTTATTGCCGCTCCCGTAGGATTCGTGCATGTGAAAGAGTCGAAATACATGATAAAGACATTCACGGAAGTACCGAAGATTATTGTTCAGGGCAGACGGGGAGGAAGTAATCTTGCCGCTACATTGGTGAATGCGATTTTATGTTTTGATGATGCCCGGACACTGCGCCCCGGCAGAGATGTATAGAAGAGTATAGACATTTTATATGACAGAATGCAGGAATTTCATATCATAGGAATAACAGATAGTCGCGAACTCTCTTTCAGTAAGGAGGTTCAGGCTTTGATTGCCCGTTCTCATGTATTTTCGGGTGGAAAGAGACACCATGAAATTGTGGCGGCCATGTTACCGGAATCATCGGTTTGGATAGATATAACTGTGCCTCTTGACGCTGTGTTCGAGTGTTATGCCGGTTATCAGGAAATAGTAGTTTTTGCTTCCGGTGATCCTTTGTTTTTTGGTTTTGCCAATACGGTGATGCGTAAACTGCCCGAGGCTGTTGTCAAAATCTATCCGTCTTTCAATTCCTTGCAGCTTTTAGCACACAAAGCTTTGTTGCCTTATCATGATATGCGGACGATTTCTCTGACTGGCAGACCGTGGAAAGCCTTGGATGAGGCTCTTATTTCCGGAGAGACATTGATTGGTTCGCTTACTGACAGAGAAAAAACACCTGCTTCCATAGCTGCCCGGATGCAAGCATACGGATATGCCAACTACCGGATGATTGTGGGCGAGCAGTTGGGGAATGAAGAGGAAACAGTGGCAGAATATAGTATGGAGGAAGCGATGGAAAGGCATTTCAGGATGCCGAATTGTGTGATTTTAAAGCGTATTACTGTTCGTGAACGGCCGTTCGGAATTCCGGAAGAGCAGTTTGAATTGTTGGACGGGCGGGCGAATATGATAACCAAAATGCCTGTTCGTCTGCTGTCATTGAGTCTGCTCGATTTGAGAACCAGATCGGTGATGTGGGACGTGGGTTTTTGTACCGGTTCTGTTTCCATTGAGGCGAAGTTACAATTTCCTCATCTCGATATTGTTGCTTTTGAAAAAAGAGAGGCGGGGTGGCAATTGATGGAAACGAATAGTCGTCGGTTTGGTTGTCCGGGAATAACGACGGTGATTGGAGATTTTCTGGATATGCCGTTAGAGAAATTTCCCATGCCTGATGCTGTCTTTATTGGAGGTCATGGTGGCAAGTTGGGAGAAATGATAAAGAAAATAGCTCCTTTATTGCCTGTTGGTGGGACGCTGGTGTTTAATTCTGTATCCGAAGACAGTAGGAAGCAATTTGAGAAAGCAATAGACGATAATGGATTGAAACTTGAACAAGTGATCCGACTGACAGTAGACGAGCATAATCCCATTGATACACTGAAAGCTATAAAACGATGAAACAAACCAGTCATTTTTTAATTGGAGCCGCTTCTTCGGGAGGTGGAAAAACAACCTTTACAACAGGGTTGTTAAGACTGTTTCGTGATAGAGGACTGAATGTGCAGCCTTATAAATGTGGCCCTGATTATATTGATACGAAGTATCATGAGATGGCAGCAGGTAATGCTTCCGTCAATCTCGATCTCTGGCTCTCTTCTCAAAAACATGTAAAGGAGACGTATGCAAAATATGCGGCTGCAATGGATGTATGTGTGACCGAGGGAGTGATGGGACTTTTCGACGGTTTCGATGGAATGGAGGGAAGCAGTGCGGCTATTGCCGCCTTATTGAATATCCCTGTTGTTCTTGTAATCAATGCCAAATCAACGTCTTATACAGTAGCTCCGATTCTATATGGCTTTAAATATTTCAATCCGTCGGTGCGACTTGCCGGTGTGGTATTCAATCAGGTAGCTTCCGAACGCCATTACTCTTTTTTACAGAAAGCCTGTGAAGATGTAGGTGTAGAATGTTTCGGCTTTCTTCCCCGATTGAAAGAACTGGAAGTACCCTCCCGTCATTTGGGATTGACGTTGGATGCTTCCTATCAGTTTGATAAATTCGCTTCTGTGGTGGCGCAGGCGATTGAAGAGCATGTGGCGGTTGACCGGATTCTTGAAGTATGTAGTGTACCATTGGTTGATTATAATGCACATACCTCGATTCCATCGACAGAAATCTCCAAAGACATTCTTTCTGAAAAAAAATGGAAGATAGCAGTAGCACAGGATGCAGCATTTAATTTCATGTACCGGGAGAACTTGGCTCGTCTGAAAGAATTAGGGACAGTTACCTTTTTCAGTCCCATGAGCGATGAATATCTGCCCGATTGTGATTTAGTTTATTTGCCGGGTGGTTACCCCGAATTTTTCCTGAAAGAGCTGGAAAGTAATATAGCCATCAGGCAACAATTAAAAATGTATGTGGAAAGCGGAGGCCGTTTGCTTGCCGAATGTGGTGGGATGATGTATCTTTGTGACAGTATCCGGGGAATGGATGGAAAACAATATGCCATGGTCGGATTACTGCATCAGAGGGCTACTATGGAAAATATGAAATTAAGGCTTGGTTATCGAACCCTCCGGATAGGAGAGCAGGTATGGAAAGGACATGAATTTCATTACTCTTCCATTGAAAAAGAACTTCCATCCATTGCGGAGGTGACAGATGCAAAAGGAAATCCTGTTTCCACTCCGCTTTATCGATATAAGAATCTGATTGCAGGCTATACACACCTCTATTGGGGTGAAATGAACTTAATGAAACTTTGGGAATGATGAGAAGAATATATACCCGTACGGGAGACAATGGAACTACCGGAATCTTTGGTGGTGAGCGTGTCGAAAAAGATGATATCAGGATTGAGGCTAATGGTACGATTGACGAACTGAATACGGTGATAGGAATAGTTCGCTCACTTCTTCCTGAACAGGATGAATGGCACGAATGGCTGTATGAAATACAGATGGAACTGATGTCATGTATGAGCCATGTGGCTACTCCATCCGTTAAAAGGGGCGAAAACCCGAATACCTTGCGTACGGATCTGACCGGTCTTCTGGAAAAAAGAATGGATACAATGAATGCCGCTATGGAAGATAATGGCTATTTTATACTACCGGGTGGTACACAAATTTCTGCACAATTGCATCATGCGCGTGTTATAGCAAGGCGTGCCGAACGGAGGCTTTGCACATTACATCGGCAGGACCCGGTGCCGCAATCTCTGCTTGAATTCATCAACCGGTTATCCGACTTGTTCTTTGTCATGGCACGCTATGAAATGTACCGGCAGCACTGGACTGAAGAGAAATGGAAAGCTTTCGGTTATAAGTGCAAAGCTTCAACCCCTGACCAAAGTAAATAGAAAGATGGAGAAGAAAAAACTAAATTCCTTTATGCTCGCCGGAACAGGTAGCGATGTCGGGAAAAGTATTCTGGCTGCGGCATTCTGCCGCATATTGAAGCAGGACGGATATCATCCTGCACCGTTCAAGGCCCAGAATATGGCTTTGAATTCGTATGCCACTCCCGAGGGATTGGAGATCGGCAGGGCGCAAGCCGTTCAGGCGGAAGCTGCCGGTGTTCCCTGTCATACGGATATGAATCCGTTGTTGTTGAAGCCAAGCTCCGAACATACTTCGCAGGTTGTGTTATTGGGGAAACCAATCGGTGACCGGAATGCGTATGAGTATTTCCGCAAGGAGGGAAGGGAAGAATTACGAAAAGTAGTCAATGAGTCGTATGATCGCCTCGCTACCAGATATAATCCGATAGTGATGGAGGGGGCCGGCAGTATCTCGGAAATTAATCTGCGGGACGTCGACCTGGTCAATATGCCTATGGCAAAACACGCTGGGGCAGATGTTTTTCTGGTGGCGGACATTGATCGTGGTGGTGTATTTGCCAGTGTGTATGGTTCTATTCTGTTGCAGACTCCGGAAGAACGTTCATTGATTAAGGGTATTATTATCAATAAGTTTAGAGGGGATATCCGCCTGTTTGAGTCCGGAATAAAGATGATCGAAGACCTCTGCAAGGTTCCTGTGCTTGGAGTAGTGCCTTACTATAAGGGGATTTATATAGAAGAAGAGGACTCTGTGATGCTTGAGTCTAAAAACCGGGAGGCTATGGCCGGAAAAATCAATATAGCTGTGATCTTGCTGCGTCATCTGTCTAACTTTACCGATTTTAATGTGTTGGAACGGGATGAACGGGTGCATTTGTATTATACCAATAATGTGAATGAAATAGCGAAAGCAGATATTGTATTGTTGCCCGGAAGCAAGAATACGCTGGATGATCTTTATGAATTGCGCTGTAACGGAGTAGTACAAGCTATTCTGAAAGCTCATCGGGAAGGGGCGACTATCATGGGCATCTGTGGCGGGTATCAGATGATGGGGCTGGAAGTACGCGATCCTGACGGAGTAGAGGGAAGTTTTAAATTACTCCCCGGCTTGGGGTTACTTCCTGTTATCACTACCATGCAGGGAGATAAAGTGACCCGGCAGGTGAATTTCACTTTTGATGAGTCGGATACGGTTTGTAAGGGATATGAGATACACATGGGCAGAAGTGTACCTGCCGAAGGATTCTCCCCTTCTCCTTTAAATAAACTGGAGGATGGAAGAGAGGATGGTTATCGGAATGGCCGGAAGTGTATGGGAACATATATTCATGGCATACTTGACAACCAGTCATTTATAGATTTCCTGCTCAAGCCTTATGCCGACAAACTGGAACAGCAGACCTTTGACTATGCAACATTCAAGGAAGAACAATATGATAAGTTGGCGGAACATGTGAGAAAACACATCAATATGCCGTTACTTTATAAAATATTAGAAAGAAATGATTGAGGGACACGGAGACGATCTTTATAAATACGGAAAGAAAATAGTTAGCAATTTCAGTTCGAATGTGTATAACCGGATCGATCATTCGGGACTTTACCAACGACTGAATGAGCGGCTCTCTACCATTTGCAGTTATCCCGAGCCGATGCCTTATTCTTTGGAAAGTGAAATAGCCCGGAGGTATTCGCTCACTCCCCGCCAAGTTTGTGTGACTAATGGAGCGACGGAAACTATTTACCTGATAGCACAAGTCTTTCAAGGACGTATTTCAGCCGTGTTGGGACCAACCTTTAGCGAGTATGCGGACGCATGCCGGGTACATCGGCACAAAGTGAAGCCTTTTTATTCGTTGGACGCTTTACCGGAAGATGCGGAACTGGTATGGATCTGCAATCCGAATAATCCGACAGGTGAAGTGCGAAATAAGGAAGACCTGAAAGCATTGGTCGATTCTCATCCTGATAAATTGTTTATATTCGATCAGTCTTACGAGTATTTCACATTAAAGTCACTTCTTGGGATTAAAGAAGCCGCTTCCTTTCCAAATGTGATCCTGCTCCATTCAATGACCAAGCAATACGCGATTCCGGGACTGCGGGTGGGTTATTTTACTGCCTCCGAGGGATTGACCGATGATGTTCGTTGCCGCCGGATGCCTTGGTCGGTGAATAGCCTGGCTATTGAAGCCGCAAAATATCTTCTGGAAGAGGGAGACGGCATTTCAGCGGATATTCCGCAACTTCTGGCAGAACGTGAGCGACTGACAAACCTCCTGCTTGCCACGGGTATGTTGGAAATATGGCCAACTGATACGCACTATATGTTGATAAAACTACGTATGGGGAAAGCGGCGGCCCTTAAGGATTTTCTAGCCGTGAATCATGGAATACTCATTCGGGATGCATCCAACTTTGAGGGATTGGACGAGCGTTTCTTTCGGATTGCTACGCAAACTCCCGAAGAAAATGATAAGCTGGTGAAAGCAATCAGTGAATGGATGGAGCAGATAATGAGTTAAGAGATATTTTTGTTTATGATGAGTTACTTTATCGCTATAGGAGTAGTGCTGCGTGTTTTATTGCCGGCCTGGCTAATGGATCGTCTATTCGGTGATCCGGTGTCTTTGCCTCATCCTGTCATCTGGTTCGGCAAGATGATTACTTTCGGGGAAAAGAGACTGAATAAAGGATCTTATAAGTTATGGAAAGGAGGAATCATGTCTGTTCTGTTGATCCTGTTCGTTTATTTGGTCACCATAGGGATCGAATATGCCCTTTCTTTTTTAGGAACTCCTGCGGTGATCGGTTTTGATATAATCTGCATTTTCTTTTGTCTGGCCGGAACTACATTGATTAAAGAGGTCAGAATGGTATTTGAGGCGGTTGATCGTTCTTTGGAAGAGGGACGTATTCAGGTTGCCCGTATTGTAGGGCGTGATACTTCCGAACTTTCTGCACAGGAAGTCAGGACTGCTGCTCTTGAAACTTTGGCGGAAAATTTGAGTGACGGAGTGATTGCTCCTCTTTTCTGGTATTTGTTGTTGGGCGTTCCGGGAATGATGGCCTATAAAATGGTGAATACGCTTGATTCCATGATTGGTTATCATAGTGATCGTTATCTTCTTTTTGGGCGTGTGGCAGCTCGTGTTGATGATGTCGCTAATTATATTCCTGCCCGTCTTACTGCTTTTCTGATGGTATTGGCAAGTGGTCGGCTGAAACTTCTGTCATTTGTGAAGAGATATGGCAGAGAACATGCAAGTCCCAATTCCGGCTATCCGGAAGCCGCTCTTGCAGGTATCCTGAATTGTCGTTTCGGCGGTCCTCATCACTATTTTGGTCAACTCTTTACAAAGCCTTATATCGGAGTGAATGAACGTTTGCTGGACACATCCGATATGCGGATGGGAGTTGCTGTCAACCGTCGTGCAGAAGAGATGATGATTGTCCTGACTGTTTGTTTACGGGCGCTCTTGATATAGAAAAACTCCTCCATAGGCAGGTACTGCCTGAAATGCTTCTTCCGGTTGAATTATCTTTGCATAAATTTGTGCGCAAATCAATACGCCACCATGAGCAAATACTACTATATTTTCAGCCTCCTTTTGTTTGACTTCGTCTAAAAATGCGGCTACCCGTCTATATTGATCGGCAAACGATTCTCCATTGGTTGCTTTTACATTCAGGTAATCGTCGTACCAGCATTGGAGATTCGGGTCTTTGATTTTATCAAAATACTGCATTTCCCAATCTCCGAAATTAAGTTCCAGTATTCTTGGGTCACGGATGGCATCTCCGAATCCACAATACTGTGCCAGACGGGTGCATCTGGATAGAGGACTGGTGTAAGCCATATCAAAGTGAATGGATTCGATTTTAGCTTTGGTTACGGCTGCTTCTATCTCAAATGTAGGACGTAAAGGAACGTCTGACTGACCGTAACAAAGACCTTTAGGAACGTCGACAGAGGTATGTCTGATTAGATAAATATTCATAGGTTTACTTATTTTATATAGATAGACATCACTGCTCCCAGCCAGAAACTTATTTCGCTTAAGAGAAATAATGCACCGCAACAATCTCCGGTATATCCGTTCAGACGTCGTTTCATCATCCGGCAGATAAAGAAGAATACCAGAATGGGAAATATACACACGGGCCAGTAGCTTGGAGGAAGTAATAGGAGAGGCAGTATTCCCCCCATCGCAGACATAACGATCTCCCCCAAATTCATTCTTGTATATACTGTTCCGGATTTGCTATCTTCTTCTTTCCGTGCGTAGGGCAGGTAGTTGATGATATTGGAAGAAATGAATTTGCTCCAGGTATCTCCGCTTAGTAATAAGAAAGGAGTAACTGTTAAGGGAAGTGCGACCAGTAGATTGTAAGCAAGCAGATAATAGATGATTAATCCCAAAACTCCATAGCTTCCGATATGGGAATCTTTCATGATGCGTAACGTGCTTTCCCTGTTCGTTCCACCTCCGAATCCATCGAAGAAATCGGCCAATCCATCCTCATGCAATGCTCCTGTGATAAGTAAACGTGAAGTCAGTGCCAGGATTACGGCTACTCCGTGAGGTAAAATAGTACTGGCTCCCCAGAAAATCAATGCCATCATTCCCCCGGTCAGCCAGCCACTGAAACTCCAATAACTGACAACGTGTTTGAAACACTCCTGTGGAACTTCTTTTATTTTCCAGAAAGGCAATCGTGTAAAGAATATGAGGGCGGCAAGTATCTGGTTCATCTTAGAAATATTTAGTGATAGAAGCATGAGCAAATGAATCCATTTCATTCAGCATTTTCACAGCGGAATCTACAATGGGATAGGCACAAACGGAACCGCTTCCTTCTCCAAGTCTTAGTCCGAGATTGAGTAGGGGACGTGCTCCGAGATAGTCCAATAATAGCTTATGGCCGTTCTCGTCTCCCTGATGACCGAATATGGCGTAGCTCATCACTTCCGGATAAAGGCGTGAAGCGGCAAGAATACAATTGGTCATTATAAATCCATCAATTAAAATAACCATTCCCAGTTCGGCAGCTTTGAGCATTGCTCCTACGGCCATTACCATTTCGTAACCTCCGAAACGGCAGAGGATTTCTTCTGTGGAATGCTCTCCCGGATACTGTTCGAGAGATCTTTTCAGAACTTCGTATTTGTGATTTATTCCCTGGTGATTGAGTCCGCTTCCTGCACCTACACATTGATCTAATGGGATTCTGGTGAAGCAAGTCATCCATAGGGAAGAGGACGAAGTATTTCCGATTCCCATTTCACCGAAGCTAATGATATTGCAGCCTTCCTGGTGAGAAGTGTCCACACATTGGGCGCCATGCTCCAGGCAGAGTTCCATCTCTCCAGGTGTCATGGCTGCTTCATGAAGGAAATTGCGTGTTCCTCTTCCGACTTTCATGTTAATGATGCCTTTTTCATAAGGTAAATCATAATCGACTCCTGCATCTACAATTTTAAGAGTGAAACCGTGCTGTCGGCACAGGAAGTTAATCCCTGCTCCTCCATGAAGAAAGTTACTGATTTGTTGCCAGGTTACTTCTTTAGGCGATGGGCTGACTTTTTCTTCTACGATGCCATGATCCGCGGCAAAGATTATATTTTGAGGATGAGTTAATCGTGGAGAAAGGGATTGTTGGATCAGTCCGATTTGCAAAGCAATTTCTTCCAGTCTTCCAAGCGATCCTTTAGGCTTGGTCAGATTATTGATTTTGTCAATCAGAGCTTCTTTGATAGCTTCATCCGGCTTTTGAATATGAAACGTTTTCATGTTTATTTTATTTTTACGGGAATACCACTTGCCATGAGATATACATCGTCGGCATGCGATGCGATATATTGATTGGTCCAACCTTGCAAGTCTGTGAATTTACGTTGCAGTTTGTTCTCGGAAACTCCCCCCCAACCAATCTCATTAGTTACAAATATGAAAGTGGCATCCTGCTGGGTAAATTTGTCGAATTCTTTTTTGACGGCTTCCAATGAGGAGGCAACATTAGAATCAAACTCCATAAAGAAGTTAGTGCACCAAAGAGTTACACAATCTATCACTACGACTCTGCCCGTTACATTGTGACGGCTCAATTCTTTTTCTTCTTCTATATTTGTCCATTCAGGACCGCGGTTCTTTTGATGGCGTTCTACCCTTTTTCTGAATTCTTCGTCCCATATCCTGGCAGTGGCCAAGTAAACCGGTGACGTAGTAAGTTCATGCGCTTTTTTTTCCGCGAACGAACTTTTACCGGATCGTTGTCCTCCTGTGATTAGTATAATCCTTTTCATTAAGTTGCTGATTGAATAATGGATGGACAAAGGTATAAAAAATAACTCTGGGATTAACCGTTTTACGTAAAAGTTATTAACTTTGTCCCGATTTGTTTTAGATCAACATAAATATCAGACTTAACTACTATTGGATATGAACGCTTGTAAGTTAGTGGGATTGCTTTTGCTGCTACTTTGGGGACATACTGCTCTGTATGCTCAACAAGTGAGAACTGTGCGAGGAAGAGTGCAGACAGTGGAAGCCGGCAGTAATGAGAAGCGGGCATTACCATCTGCCAGCATTGTTATTTTGGCGAAGAGCGATTCTGCCTTTATCAAGGGAATAACAAGTGATAAGAATGGGCGTTTCGTTCTTAATTATCAACCGCAGAAGAAAAAGAAATACCTGTTGAAAGTCTCTTTTATGGGAATGCAATCTGTATACCGGGCACTGGAAGACTCTGTATTGGTGAATATCGGTACAGTAGTATTGAAAGATGATGATATTCAGATTAGTGAAGTGACGATAACGGGAAAATTGCAGGAAGTAGTGATGGAGGGAGATACTACGGTTATCAATGCTGCCGCTTTTAAAACTCGTGAAGGAGCTTATCTGGAAGATTTGGTGAAGCGTGTTCCCGGATTGGTATATAATAAGAAAGATAATTCGTTGACATACAACGGACAGCCCATCAGTGAAATCAATGTAAATGGCGAAGCTTTTTTCTCCGGAGATAAAAAGACAGCGCTCGAAAATCTTCCGGCGGATCTGATTAGTAAGTTGAAAGTATATGATAAGAAATCGAAAGAAGAGGAGTTCACCGGAATTAGTTCAGGAGAAAAGAAATATGTACTCGACTTGCAGACTAAAGATGAATTGAATAAAACCTGGCTGACAAATGCAACGGTAGGATACGGGAATAACCAGAAAAAGGATTTTGAGGGGCAAGTGAATTATTTTAGTAAAGACGGAGATAATCTTTCTTTTATCGCACAGTCTACCAACAGATACCAGAATAGTACTTACAAGGATAATATCAACAATTCGGTAGGAATGAATATGACTCATAAATTCGGTAAGAAATTCTCCCTGACCGGAAGTGTGAACTATAATTTGAACCGGAACGGAAATCTTTCTTCCATTTATCAGGAACAGTATTTGCCGGCAGGTAATCAATACTCTGCGTCTACTAACGAAAGTAACTCTAAGGGGCGGTCGATTAGTTCTAACTTCATGGGAAGCTGGGAAGTAGATAAACGTACACGTATACATTTTACCGGTAATTTAGGAATCTCTCCTAATAGGAATGAAAACAGTAGCCAGAATGCATCCTTTGATGCTCCTCCCGGCATAAGTCATGAGAGCTTGTTTGATGACTTTGAATCTATTCCCCGGGATATAAAAGTGAACCGTAGTGAGAACCGGTCGCGTTCGGAAAATCAGTCGAACCGTTATAGCTGGATGATGGGTATTATGAGACGTCTGAATGAAAAAGGTACAACGCTGGCATTGAATATCCAGAACTCGGATTCGTGGGGAGATAATGAAAGTTTTTCGCTTTCCAAAACTACTTATTTCCGTCTTGAAGATAAATTGGGTAATGATTCGGTGCTTTATCGTAACCAGTATTTGAAGTCGCCGCAAAAAAATAATTCATGGAGAGTCGGGATTACCTTTGCCCAGCCTATTGGCAAGAAGATGCATTTCCGGGTAGCATATAACTGGGATACTAACTATGAGCGTGATAATCGTGATACGTATGAATTATCTTCTCTGACGAAGTCGGAAGTCTTTGGTGAGCTACCTCCCGACTATGAAGCAGGATATGTGGATAGTTTGAGTAATCGGAGTCATAGTCGTACGAATGGACATAACCTGGATGTGGGACTTAATTACTCTGATGATACCTGGATGTTTAATGCCTCATTGGGGATGACTCCGCAAAAACGTGCCATTGAACGGAAAATGGGAAAGCTCTATGCAGACACTACCATGCATACTATCGACTTTCAGCCTATGATATGGGTGAATTGGAAAAAGAAAGAGGCGCGGATCACTTTCAATTATAGCGGTAGAACCCGGCAACCCTCTTTATCTGATTTAATGCCGCTGACGGATAACAGTAATCCGTTGTATATCACCCGGGGAAATCCGGATTTGAAACAGATGTTTTCTCATAGTGTCCGTGTGGGCTTTCAACATTCAAAAAAAGGTATATCTGCGAATATCGGTGGGCAGATGGAACAGAACAGTGTGACGCAGGTAGTGCTATATGATGCAAAAACCGGTGGACGTGAGACATCTCCTATTAATATTAACGGAAACTGGAATGTATATGGAAGTGCCAACTGGTGGAAGCGTCTGGGACATTTTTCCTTGCGGTTGGATATGAACGGTAATCATAGCAATCGTGTCAGTATGATTAATGAAGACAAGAGCCTTGAACCGAAGAAAAGTACGACACGTGATACTGGATTGGGGTGTGACGCGAATGTATCTTATCAGCCCACCTGGGGAGGTATTGATTTCTCTACTTCCTGGAATTATCAGTATTCGCTTAATTCTATCAATGATAATGATACCTATACCCGTAATTATAGTTTTCGTCTTGAGGGATACGTTGATCTTCCTTTTGGTTTGCAATTACGGACTGACGGGGCTTATTCTTTCCGTAATGGTACGAATATCCGTAAAGGCGAAGATGACCAGATGTTGTGGAATGCAAGTGCCAGCTGGCGGTTCTTGAAAAAGAAAGAAGCGGAACTGTCTGCTTATTGGGCGGATATTCTCGGGAAGAGGAAAAGTTTCGGGCGTACGACTTCTTCTGATGGTTTTTATGAGTTCCGTAACCAGGAAATAAAAGGATATTTCATAGTCACTTTCAAATATAACTTTCGTTTGATGATGTGATTTTTAGAAAAAAGTCGTATGTTTGCTACAGAACCATAAAACAAAATGTACTATGAGCGGTAATTATGTTATCAATATCGGCCGTCAGTTAGGTAGCGGCGGAAAAGAAATAGGAGAGAAGTTGGCAGCCCGTTTGGGAATCAACTTCTACGACAAGGAACTGATTAATCTGGCTTCGGAAGAAAGCGGATTGTGTAAGGAGTTTTTTGAAAAGGCTGATGAAAAAGCCTCGCAGGGTATTATTGGCGGACTGTTCGGTATGCGTTTCCCTTTTATCAGTGAGGGAGCTATGCCATGTAACAACTGCCTGAGCAATGATGCCTTGTTCAAAGTACAGAGTGATGTGATCCGTCATCTGGCAGCAGAAAGATCTTGTGTCTTTGTAGGACGTTGTGCGGATTATATTCTGCGGGAGCATCCTCGTTGTGCAAATGTTTTTATTTCAGCCTCTAAAGAAGATCGCATAGCGCGATTGTGTGGCATGCATCATATTGATGCGGAAGCTGCAGAAGAAATGATTGAAAAAGCGGATAAGAGACGTTCGGAATACTATAATTATTATAGCTATAAAACGTGGGGAGCAGCAGCTACTTATCATTTGTGCATCGATTCTTCTTCTTTGGGAATTGAAGAGACAGTGCGGTTCATTGAAGAATTTGTAGTAAAGAAACTGCAGCTTGTATGACAGGATAGAAAAGCAGATTGAAAAAATAAATAAAGCCGGCATATTCCATTTGGATATAGCCGGCTTTATTGTTTATATGCTAAACTTGATTTACATCATTGCTAATAATATCATCTGTCCCGTTAGAATACGGAGGAACATCGATAACGGATAAACTGTAGAGTATCCCACTGCCGGAGCATCTCCGGAGGTTGTTTGATTGGCATAAGCCAATGCCGGTGGGTCGGTATTACTACCGGCTATCAATCCCATCAGGGTGAAGTAGTTTACCTTATAATATAATCTTGCGATGGTGCCGATGATAAGTAGCGGGATAACGGTGATAAGGAAACCGGAACCTACGTATAGTAATCCGTCTCCCTCGACTACCGTTTGCACGAAATTGGCACCGGCATCTATACCGACACTGGCAAGGAATAGAACGATACCGATTTCACGAAGCATCAGGTTGGCACTCATGGTTGTATAAGTCACTAAATGCAGCTTATGACCGAAACGGCCGATAAGAATTGCCACTACCAGCGGTCCGCCTGCCAAACCTAATTTTAAAGGAGTCGGCATACCCGGGAATGCAATCGGAAGACTACCCAGAAGGATACCTAAGAAGATACCAACGAAGATCGTAACAATGTTCGGTGTATCCAAGCGTTTCAACTGATTACCCAGTACACCGGCAACACGTTCCACTGCATCTTGCTGTCCTACCACCATAACGCGGTCACCTACCTGAAGTATCAGATTCGGATCGGCAAACAGGTCCATACCGGAACGGTTGATACGAGTGACATTGACCCCATACATACTACGGAAGTGCATAGAACCTAATGTTTTACCATTGATTTCCGGTTTGGTAACCAGAATACGACGGGAAACCATTGGGAGGTCTTGTTTTTCCCAGTCGAGTTCCACTTCTTTTCCGATAAATACTACAATTGCAGGAGCGTCTTCTTCCGAGCAGACGATAAATAACTGGTCGCCTACATTAAACACTGTTTCATGGTCGGGAATACTTACATGACCATCATGGCGAATTCGGGAGCAAACGAACTTACGACCTAGGAACTTCTTGATTTCAATCAGCGTTTTTCCACTAATTGATTCATTACGAACTTCCAGGCTCATCATGTGAGGTTTGTGGTGTGAATCTCCACTTTGGATTTTCAGGCTTTCTTCTTCTTTCGCCATATTGACACGGAAGATGTAACGGATGGCGATGATAGAACCAATGATACCTACCACACCGAGGGGATAAGCACATGCATAACCAAGCGCAATCTGCGGACCGGTATAATGCAATTGATTCAGAGCCTCATTGGCAGCACCAAGTCCCGGAGTGTTTGTCACTGCTCCGTAAAGGATACCTACCATCATCGGCAGTTCTACCCGGCCGTTCCAGAGGTAATAAAGCCCCAGTGCGACAGCAATATTTAACACTACGATGCCTACAGCCAACAGGTTTAATGTCATTCCTCCTTTTTTGAAAGAGGAGAAGAAAGATGGCCCCACCTGAAGACCGATACAGAATACGAACAAGATCAATCCGAATTCACGGATGAAATGTAGGATGTGTGTATCGGCTGTGAAGCCGAAATGTCCCATTA
>ERZ838827.965-NODE-965-length-26252-cov-10.060007_pt1 | contig 26252 bp, 18 predicted proteins | sample MGYA00519881_ERZ838827 | MGnify/ENA primary metagenome ERZ838827 (study PRJEB31850, sample SAMEA3708842) | human gut metagenome | biome: human gut; feature: human-associated habitat; material: faeces | place: China | collected 2014 ...
TAGAATTGTATTATATAATGTTTATAAAGAACAGATAGAATATAATCATAAGGTACCTTATAGAAATAATAGACAGTGTTTGGGATAGAAAGGAATGATTAAAATGAAAAAATTACTATCATTGCTTTTGTCGCTATCAATGCTTGCCTCTATGGCAGTTATTCCTGCAAAAGCAGAAGAAACGGTCATGCCGTTAAACGCATCACGAATTGATTCGGAAAAACTTCCAAGCGGCAATTTAATTTACCTTGGTACTGCGTCAGCAAACGTCAAGGAAGAAGATGCTGTTTATTCATTCCCTATTTATCGTGAGGGCGATTTATCAGAAGAAGCAAGCGTCACAATCCACTCGCTTGACTTAACTGCGATATACGGCGAGGACTATATAATTCTTGACGATAACGCAGAGAAAACCGGTGATGGGGTTTCAATACTTGAACGTTATGCCACGGCAGAAGCTGACACTGATGAAACATCGGATAACATTTCGGAAGAGAATACAGATATTGAAAATTATTCGGAATTTGATTCAGAAATGGCACAGCAATTTGCAGACGAAGTACTGAAAGGAAAATATGAATACGTGATCAGTACCCATGTTGATAAAAATCACATTCATAACCATATCATCTTCAACGCTGCAAGCTTTGTTGATCATCACAAGTATGTTTCCAATAAGCGGAGCTACCACAAACTCTGCAGAATCAGTAATCGTATCTGCCATGAAAATGGACTTGTCACCAGTATGCCAACCGGAGAAAAAGGTAAAAGCTATAAAGAGAACATGGAATACCATCGTGGCACCAGCTGGAAAGCCAAACTGCGTGTCGCAGTTGATAAAGCAATCTGGACTTCCATCAACTATGAGGAATTCCTACAAAAGATGCAGTTAGCAGGATATGAAGTTCGACAGGGAAAACATTTATCCTTCCGTGCACCGGAGCAGAAAAACTTTACTTATATAAAATCTCTTGGAAACTATTATTCAGAAGAAAATGTCCGCATCCGTCTGGCTAAAAATCGTAACAAAGTAAAAACTCCAAGGCATCTGTCCAGAGAAGCTCGCCTGTATATCAATATTTCCACCTATGTAACAACAGGCAATCGTGAAGGATTTGAACGATGGGCAAAACTCAATAACCTGAAAGAAGCGGCTCGTACCTTCAACTATCTTTCTGAAAATAACCTGCTGAATTATGAAGATTTCCAGCAGCATGTTTCTGACATTGAAGCTTCTGTTAAAGCTGCCGATCAGAAGATAGTGGAAATCAGCAATGAACTGACTACACAGAAAGTCATCCAGAAACACTGTGATTCTTACCGTCTCTGCCGTAAAGTGATTGAAGATTGCAAATTTTCTAAAAATCCAAAAGCATACCGGACCAAGCATCAGACAGAATACCAGCTCCACGATTCACTAAAAAAAGAGCTTCAGGATCTCGGTGTCACCAAAATCCCAAGCTCTAATAAAATCCAGAAGCGGATTGAAAATCTTGAATCTGAACAGGATGCTACTGTCCGGGAAAAACAGGAATTGCAGAAAAAGCAGAAAACCCTAGAGATCATTCAGCAAAATTTCACTGCACTGCTCGATGCTCCTGAGATCAGTTCTGACTTACTTCAGGCAAAACGGGAATCTGTTTCTGTCACAAGAGATAAATGAAATTGCACTGACAACCCAATTATTCTCTTCCACATCATCCCAAGGTTTCAGCCCCATTTCCTCCCAGGTGACACCATACGGTGCACCTCAGGAGGTATAACCGGCAATAAAGAAAAATCTGTCATCTTTCAAGATTTCTTCTTTAGCCAGATTATCTCTTGTTTCTTTTTTCTGTTTTGCTCGCCTCTGCTGCTTCTTTTGTTTCGCAATCCTTCTTTCTTTAATACGCCTACTGCGTGACTGATACTGGGTTTGCTAAATCCCATGTGCCGGGCAAGGTCAATAGAACGCAACATACCACTTTTCTTTTGTAATACAAGTATAGCTTCCAAATAATCTTCTCCGGATACATGAAGTTTCATAATCGCCTCCTTTACTGAACCAATTTCCAGCCCGTTGTTTTATGACGAATATTGATAAAATCCGCATAAATACCAGATTGCATTTTCAATTGTTCGTGCGTTCCACGCTGTGTAATTTTTCCATCTGCAATTACTACAATCTGATCCGCATTTTTGACTGTTTTCAAGCGATGGGCAATCGTAATAACCGTTTTACTTTCTGTCAAACTTTCAATGGCTGCCTGTAAATCGGATTCATTTTCAGGATCAACACTGGAAGTTGCCTCATCCAAAATAACGATAGGTGCGTCTTTCAAAATCGCTCTGGCAATGGAAATACGCTGTTTTTCACCACCAGAAAGAGTTGCACCACTTTCACCAATCACAGTATCATAACCTTGGGGCAGTGCCATGATAAAATCATGGCAACAAGCTTTCTTAGCAACCCGGACAACCTCATCGTGACTGGCATCCGGCTTTCCAAAACGGATATTATTTTCAATCGTATCAGCAAATAAATAAACATTCTGAAAGACAATGCTGAAATTAGAAAGCAATTTATCTAACGTATAATCTCGTATATCCGTACCGCCTAAAGTAATACTTCCAGACTGTACATCCCAAAATCGTGCAATTAAACTACACAATGTTGTTTTTCCACTTCCTGATGGTCCGACTATTGCTAGCGTTGTTCTGCTTGGAACGGAAAGATTAATACATCGGAAAATTTGATGTTCACCATATGAGAAGCTAACATCCTTTAATTCAATATCCATATTTGGAGGCGTTATATTTTGTCCCGACAAATCCATAATCGGCGTTTCATCAATCTCATTTATTTTATCAATCGAGCTTTCAATGAGACGAAGCGCAAATGATTTACCGCCCGCTTTTTCTAATTCACTAAAAATCAAAAATGAAGCCACACACATCAATAGGCAATACACAAGTGTCATACTGCCTTGCAAATAAAACAAAATAGAACAGAACATAATAGATACACTTATTAATCTTAACACAAACTGTTGTGCAGCACCATAAGGAATAAAAACAGTTTCCAGTTTTGTATTACGAACCCTGCTTTCTTCTATGGCCTGTTTCATTTTTTGATTGGAGTTACCACCAAGATTAAATGATTTTACAATATTCATTCCTTGTATGTACTCTAATGTAGCACCAACCAAATCTTCCTGTGCACGTTGCCTTTCCAGCGATATTTTCTGTGATTTTTTCTGCATCATTGAATTGCATACCAAAAATAGAAGAATTCCCAAGCAACATAAAGAACCTATGCGCCAGTCAAAGAAAAACATCACGATAGTAATAACAACTACATGAACAAATCCGTGAACAACTGTAATTAAAACAGACGGTGCGTTATTTTCCACATCTCCAATTGTTGTAGTAACAGCCGAAGTCAGCTTTCCAAGACTATGATCGTTAAAATACCCCATCGGCATATATTTCATGCGATCACCCACATGAATCCGCTTTTCCGCACACATATAATAACCAACCTTCGTTTGCGAAAAATCAGAAATATAACTGCAATAAATTTTCCCCAATATGCCGATAATCAGAAGTAATAACGTAAATACTATTATTTGCAATGTCATTCCTTCCGTTAAACCAATTAAAATCAAAAAAAGCGCAGCAATCTGAAACATATCAAAAATGGAGTGCAACAGACTGAAAGCAACAGATTTCTTTAATACTCCCTGCCAATTTCCTGCAAAGTCATATATTTTTCTCAATGCGGTAAGCATCTGTCTGCACCTCCTTCATCACGGCTACCAATATGAGCCATCCACATTTGTTTATATAGTGGGCAAACCTCAAGCAACTCCTCATGTGTTCCAGTCGCTTCTATCCGACCGTCATTTACCACAACAAGCTGGTCTGCCCCTGTTACAGTGTAAAGACGATGTGCAACCATAATCAACATTTTCCCTCGAACCAAATTTGAAATTGCATCCTGCACTAAACTCTCATTTTCAGGGTCAAGGTAAGCGGTCGCTTCGTCAAAAATTACAATCGGTGCATTCTTGAGCATTGCCCGCGCAATCGCTACTCGTTGCCGTTCTCCGCCTGACAAATGTCCTCCTGCACTGCCAACAACTGTTTCATAGCCATGCTCCAGCTCTACAATAAAATCGTGACAACCGCATTTTTTGGCTGCTTCCTCTACTTCATCATCTGTTGCCGTAAGACGACCCATTCGGATATTTTCACGCACACTCACATCAAATAAGTAATTATCCTGTGAAACATAAGATACATACGATGTGAGTTGTGAAAGCGGCATTTGCCGAATGTCCTTGCCACCCAACGTGATTTTGCCTGATGTCACTTCCCAAAAACCAGTAATAAGTTTCGTAATGGTGGATTTTCCGGAACCTGACGGTCCCACAATCGCAGTCATAGTGTTAGGGCGAAATATAAGATTAACATGACTCAAAACAGGCTCTTCCACATTTTCATCATAGGAAAAAGAAACATCCTGAAATTTTATCGTTAAATCCTGTATGTCGGTCTGTATAGAAGGGCGCTTCATTTCGGGAGCCGACAGCAAACTACATACAGCGCCTATTATCGTTCCTAGCTGCGCTACACTATCCGTAAATTTGATTGCCGCTAAAATTGGCCCAACAATTCCAAGTGATAAAATCATCACGGTTAAAAAAACAGGAGCAGAAAGGATTCCTGCTTTGTAAAGGATTCCTCCGACCGGTAAAATAGCAATCCACACACTTGGCCAGATGGTATTGCTCATCGACATAAAAAGCTGTGTGTCCTTCATCCAGCCAACCGCATAATCGGCGTTATCTTTCACAGAATCAGAGTATCTTTCATAAGAATTTGCAGATTGATTAAATGCTTTTATTACCTCAATCCCATTCACATACTCAACGACTGTTGTATTCATTTTCTTAACCCGTTTTATAAGCCCAGAAAACCGTTCCTCATAATTTTTTGCCATTCCCATATAACAGAAAAATCCTATGGGCAACGTAACTAGTGATAAAAGAGCCATACGCCAGTCTAGAACAAAAAGATAAACAAGCATACATACTGGCACAAACAAATTAGATGTCATTTCAGGAACTAAATGCGCAAGAATCGGCTCCATACTTTCCACCCTATCCACAATCGTGTCTTTAAAACTACCCGATGATTGATCCAAGATATAGCCCATCGGAACCCGTGACAGCTTATCTATAATCTGCATTCGAATCTCTTTCAATGTATAAAATGTTGCCGTATGTGATACAGCAGTTGAAAGATTCGCAAAAATAATTTTCAAAGAAAATCCGAGCAACACCATCATGCACCAAAAGGCATAAATAGACATCTCCCTTATACCTTCCAGCAGATAAAGCATAATTCTGGCAATTGCAAAATACGGAATCATACCAGAAGCAACGCCCAAAATAGCAAGCAGAATTGACAGCACAAACTGATTTTTATGCGCACGCATAAAACCTAATAACTGTTTTGCAATTTCTGATTTATTCATTTTCCTTACCTCCCATGTAGAATCTGTTGTCACAAGCCATATCACACAGTAAATCATCATGAGTTATAATGATAATGGTTTTTCCTTTCTGGGCAAGGAATGTTACCCATTTTGAGAGACTTAGTACACCTTCTCCATCCATTCCACTTGTAGGTTCATCTAAGATAATTATATCGGCATCCGAGCAATATGCGGCAGCTATTGTTACTCTCTGTTTTTCGCCACCAGACAAAGACGCTGGATGCCGATCCTTTAATGCGGTCAGATGAAAGGCATCCAACGCATCATAGGCACGTTTTTTCAAATCCTCTGTTACCTTTTTACCTAATACCAGCTCATTCCCGACACTATCCGCATAAATCTGATAATCCGCGTCCTGCATAACAAGATAACTGGATGCACGACGCTCTGCGCAAGATAATACCTGATTTTCTCTTTTTATTGTTCCGACCTTTTGTTTTAACAGTCCACACAAAATTTTGCAAAACGTAGTTTTCCCTATTCCATTTCTGCCAAGAATGGCAGTAACAGTCCCGGCAGGAAAGCAGCAAGACAAGTCTTCAATTCCCCACACAGCTTTTTTATACCGAAAAGAAATTCCCTCCACAGTCAAATCTTTATCAGCAGATAAAATCTGTCGATGCGGTCTTTGTACATATTCAGCCAAATCCGGATGTCGGATGCCCCACTCAATCAAATCACTACAAGTAAGCCGTTCAAACTGGGCTTTTGTCCATTTATTTACCAATCTGCCGGCATCAATATGCAAATATACATCCGCAATAGATAAAAACTGATGCAGACGATGTTCACTGATAATAATGGTTGTACCATTCTGCTTTATCTCTCCCAAAATTTCAAGCAAGATTTTAATTCCGCCCCGATCCAAATTAGAAATTGGCTCATCCAATATCAATACAGGCGGAGCGAATACAGTGGCGGCAGCAATCGCCACACGTTGCTTCTGCCCACTGGATAATTCATTGACTTTTTTCTCCAACAGGGACTCTATTTCAAGTCTCTTCGCGCACTCCATAACCTGCGGTAATATTCGTTCGGGAGACAACCCAATGTTTTCAGCAGAAAATGCAATTTCATCAAGTACCTTTCCCATAAAAAACTGGCTTCGAGGGTCTTGAAAGACTACTCCCAGTGTTGCAACCCTTTCTTCCGGTGTGAAACTGCTGGGAAAACCATTATTTACTATAACACGGCCTTTTAACTGCCCTTCGTAAAATCCAGGAACTAACCCGCTAATCAGGTGGAGAATAGTACTTTTTCCAGCTCCAGAACGTCCGCACAGGACAGCGCACTGACCCTTTTCAATTTTAAAAGAAATATCTTCTACCCCGGTCAGGAGCATTCCCGCATCTTCCCGTCCATAATGAAAGGAAACGCTTTCTAACTCAACCAAGTTCTCACCCCCAACATAACACCAATGCAACCTAACACAAATCCCAAAATTGCCAAAATGTCCTTGTAAGTAAAACCAATATTGTATATGCAGGAACGGGGATTAGATGAATCCAATCCCCGCAGCTCCGCAGATGCCCCAAGTTCAGTAGATAATTTCAAACATCGAACCGTCAAGGGAACGAAAAAACATTCATATGCCATAATAGGATTCTTTAGGATACTCCACCAAGTAGGGAAAATCCCCCTTGCACGTATTCCGTTCCTGATAGATAACATTTCTTTTTCTATAACTGGAAAAAAACGAATCAATATACACAACATTACCAATACATTCTTAGGAACATGTATTCGCTGAAAACTATACATCATGCGGCTCGGATTTGCATACAGAATCGGTGCAGCCACCATCGTCAGCGGTATAGCACGTGCAAATGTGCAAATAACAACATACATAATCCCCATAATAGGAGCCGTCAAATAAGCTAACAACAACATAATAATATATGTCATAATAAAGCCTAAAGCTTTCTCCCAATATCCTGCTACACACATATACAAGGCGCATAGAACCACTAGACCATGTATTTCCGCGTTGCTTTGAAATACAAACCAAAACAGAGTAGCACTGATTAAAACAATTAAGTGTGTTCTAATGTCCAGTTTTTCCATTGATTACACCAGTTTTGCCTTTTTAATATGCTTTTTCAAGAAATAGCAGCCAATCAAATAACCAACAATGGCAAATACTATCGTTATAACACTAATGAGCGCAACCATAGCGGGCGAACCATAATATACAAGCGTTTCAAGTCCTTCTTCCGTATAAGAATCGGCTAGACTTGCAAGATATTGATCTTTGAACAGATAAAGCGGAATTGCACTACCAACAGCATACAGAACCCAGTACACAATATAACCAATTCCATTTCTAATCGGATTCTTATATGTATTCTCGCCCAACATAAGCAACTCACAAATCACACCAACAATTAGTTCAACAATCAGAAACCAACCAGAACCAAAAAGCAACATCATAAGACCAGAAAATAATGCGGTTACAAAGAGAGTTCCTGTTTTTGCTACTTTGTTTGACATAACAACATACAAAGGAGCGCAAAAGAGTGCCATGACTCCAACATATGCCAGATAGTTAAATGCCGGTGTCGCAACCATCATAATAACCATCTTAACTACAACCATAACAACAAGGATTGCCACATTAAATATGGCCAAAGTAATAATGTCTTTCATTTTTAATTTGTTTCCCATGACAAATTTCCTCCTAAAAAATAGTGCGGTCAGTCCTCACTAACCGCAATTAGAATACAACATAATCTCGTTTTTTTCCTTCCCAAACAGCCAAATTCTATCCAAAAAGCCATTTATTTGTTTTTTGCCCGATACGCTCTCGGAGAAACACCTATCACTTCTTTGAACGCAGTCGAGAATTTGTTTGGATTCTCATAGCCAAATTCCCCAGCAAGCTCTGTAATGGACATATCTGTTGTCGTTAAAAGTTTTGTTGCGACCTGCATTTTGTATTCTCGTCTAAAGGCATGCACCGGTTTTCCATAAACAGCCTTAAAACAATCTTTCAACATAGTAAGACTTAATCCGTATTGCTCGGCAAGTTCTGGCAAAGAAATTTTTCTATCCAACTGTTCCATCAAAGCCGATTTCAACGCCTTTACTTTTGCAATTGTCTCGCCAGAATAGTATGCAGAGGTTTCAATATTATCCTGCGTTGATAAATTAGACAACAAAAAGAATATCTCCAGTGCTTTCAAACGCAAATAACCAAGATTACCTCTATAGGTACAATCACAAATTTCTTCAAATACATGTAATAATTCAGGGGGCGTTTTCATTACTACACAGCATTGTTCGTAACAAAATTTCTGAATAAGTCCAGCGAAATCAATCTCAAGCCCAATAACCGGAGCATGAAAACAGTCCCCTATGATGTCGGTATTGATAATAAGGGCCACCCCTTCATAAATTCCCGTAGGAAATATAGGCTCATTTCTTTGTGAGTTTATGATGCTCACAGCAAGGTCATTCTCACCTAAATATGTCATAAATCCTCGCTTATATTCACATTCGTATCGCCCCGATCTACAATATGCAATTTCAATTATATGAGGAAGTGAATTTTTTCGTTGAAAGCAGGAATTAGCATAAAAAGTCGTATAAGCCAAATCAATGCCCTGAAAAAGATGGTAACAATCCATTGTACCATCCGGTGTATTGCAGTCAATTTGATATTTCGTCACATTTTGAGTCTTTTCAAGAACAACTACACCCGAATCAAAAAGTCCATAATTTTCTTCGATTTTTTCATACATAATATAAAGCACTCCATCATTTTCACAGTCAAAAGTTAGTGGTATCTAATCGTAAGTATATATTATTTATCTATCGAAGTCAATTTATCAACAATGTGAACTTCCGAAAATAAATCCCCTAAATGTAGGATTTCCCCCAAACAACCAGGCTAAATTCACCTGTCGTGCCTATTTATAGACTTATTCAGTCCTGTTTTACTCATCCTCTGATGTCTCTCCTGAGGTAATAAATGTCAGGATCTCTCCATAAGAACGGCTGCTGTTTTTCATCGCTTTTAACAGTTCATCTCTCTGATATGCCATTCTTATATCGTACAGTTTTTTTAATTCATCAACCGCTTTTTCATGTGCTTCTTTCGTTTTTGCAACCTTTGCTTCTGCCTGTTCAATCTTGTATTCCAGGGTCTGTTCGCTGCTTCTTCTCATTCTTGCCATATCTTTTTTATCCTTTGTTTTTCTTACTTGCTCTGTAGGATTTTTCGATTTCTTTCGCTTAATGCCGTACATTACCTTCGTTTAGCAGAATCAGGGCAATAAACTGGATAAATACCTTTAATGACAATGCTTCATCACTATATACTCGCATGCTTTTATTTCCAAGATAAGATTTGTCACTGCGGAACAGTTTTTCTGATGCATCTCTGCTTTTATATAACTCAATTGCTTCCCGTGCGTCATATTTTCTGATGAAACAATGGCAAAATATCCTGCCGGAGACAGTTCCTTTTCTACTGCTGAAGTGTTCTCTTCTGCAAGCTTCAGCGTCTTCCTATCCTTTTCAAAATTCAGGTAAAAATACTTCATGATCTCTGGCCCAAATGCTACACATTCTTTCCCAACACATCCGTCTAGATATTTTTTCAGCCGGCGTATCTTCTGCTTGATCTCCTGTTTTTCACCATATGCTTTTCCATCACTGTAGTAAATGTGGATATTTCTTTTTTTCGCATCCCCTTCGTATAACAGGTTCCTGACAGTTGTTCCATACAGATCATAACGATCAATATTTTTTATTCCTCACTAGCCCTAAAATTTGTTTAGGGGAGATTTTTTCGGAAGTTCAGAAACAATATACCGCAGAATCCATTTCACATCAAAACATCGTAGATACCACTTCAATGCTATTTCAAAAACGAAAGTTGATTGAATATTCTTGCAGCCCAAAATCAGCACCCCAATATAGAAATCGAAGTTTCGTTACTCGGAAATTGCTTTTTCTATAAGAATATTAATCAAGACCTTGCCGCAACTACGACATATAGCAGTCTTTATCAATATTCTCATAGAAATTATGATTCAATATGCATAAACGTGAATCTCAAAAGTGATTTCCATATTATCGAACAGATGATGGAAACTTATCCGGAATATACTATTCCCCTATATTATAAGCATATTTTCGACTGGCGCAAACGACCATTGTTCACACAAACTATTCAATCATATACATCGCAATTTTTTTTGCATGAATTTGAGTTGTATCAAAAATCGGAACATCCATGAAATTTTGTTGAATTAGCAATCCTATTTCTGTACACCCAAGTATTACACCAGTTTCTTTTCCTTTACAGTACTTATATATTATTTTTTTGTATTGTTCTTTAGAATTATTGGTTATAATACCCCTACATAATTCTGCAAAAATGATATCATGTACCAATTGTCGCTCCTCTAAACTAGGGATAATAATATTTACTCCATTTTTATAAAATCGCTCCTTATTAAACGATTCTTCCATTGTAAATCTTGTTCCTAACAGCAGCCCTTCAGACATTCCCTCTCTTTTCATCTCCTCCACTGTAGCGTCAACAATGTGAACAATAGGTAAGTTTACCTTCTTTTTTATAGCCGGAAGACATTTATGCATCGTATTAGAACATATACCGATAAAATCTGCACCTGCATTTTCAAGGCTTTCCGCTGCATTTGCTAATAACTCATTCGATTTGTCCCAATTTCCTTTTGATATTGTTGATTCAATCTCATAGAAATTTATACTATGTAAAATGCAATCTGCAGAGTATAATCCGCCTAATTGTTGCCCGATTACCTCATTTATTATTTTATAATACGGCACCGTACTTTCCCAGCTCATGCCTCCTATTAAACCTGCTTTTTTCATGAGCATTCTATTCCTTTCTTTATAATCTCATAAATTATATATTATTTGTTTGGGCAAATTGCAAAACATCTAACAGGGAACCCCGTTCCATTTGTCTGCTTTACAAAAATACAGAATATAATAGCTCCTCTTTCCGGAATTTTATCCAGATTTGTAAGCATCTCAATTTGATATCTGTCTTGTTTCAAGACATAACATTCCGCTTGGAAATAACGCTGTTCTTTGCAAAATGGTGGATCTGTATCAAATGTTTCATGTCCAATTGCAGTAACATCTCTTTTTTCAATTAAATATTTTACAGCCTCTAAACTCCAGCCAGGATAATGCTGTTCTCCGTATTCATCCATATTTTGAAACTTTTCCTGACTAGGCCACCTTTTTCCCCAATCGCTCCTCATCGCAACAAAAGCTCCCTTTGGAATTTTTCCATAAATCTTTTCATAATCATGAATATCATCTAGCGATAATGCATAATCACTATTCATTTTAACCTTATCACTACAATTAATTACGCATAATGGCAATACACATTCCTTAATATCAATTTTTTCCAAGGTGCGTCCATTTACATCAGCATGACCTGGTACATCTACATGCCAAAGTTTCTTCGTCATTATCTGGAATAAAACTAGTTGATTCCTCTGCTAATAAAAAACGTATATTTCCTGCATAAACTTCAGGCACAAACTGAGCCGCCTTAAAACTTTGTTTATACGCCGCAAATAAATCAATACACATATCTACAGGGAACTGGTTTTCTGCTTTTTCTAAAGCCATTTTCGAATATAATTCAAATCTTTGTCGTTTTTCCATACAATCTAATTTAAGCAGTATTTTTTTCAGATTTATATATTCATCAGGTAAGTACTGTATGGATCTCGATGGGATTTCTTTTTTAAATTCATTATATAAATATAGAACTGCTTTATATAATTCCTCATTGCTTATTTCTCCCAAACCCAGTTGTGATATTTCAATACCCAAACTTGGTAAAAACGTGATTTCCATTAACAATTCATCTTCTAACTGATATTGAATCGGGTGACTGTCGATTAAAACAAGGTCAAATATTTCTAACCCCCTTTCCATTAATCTTCTAGCTATTTCTACTGCAATAAGTCCACTTATACAATATCCAATAATTTGTATTTTTTTCTTGTTTAATCCAATAATTAAATTCACATATTCATCGGCTAGAATTTCAATCAAATTATCTGGATTCATTTCGCAATACCGTTTGCTATTCTTTATCGCTATTCCGGCAATCGTTCCTTTATTATCTAGTCTCATATATTCTATCAAGTATCGGAAACAATTCATTGTTCCAAATCCTGCATGCAATAATACCTGCAAAGTATCATTTTTATTCTCATGAAAAATATTAATTGTTCCGATTCCATCATTCTTTATATTTTGAACCAATTTTTTATCTGGCATACTATAATTTTCAATATACTGATAAAGGGATAGAACATCAGGATGGTTTAATAATTGGCGAAGTAACACATCAAAAGGTATTTCATTTTTCGTATAATTATTTCTTATCTTACTTGCCATTTGTGCCATTATCAATGAATCAACTCCATAATCATACAAATTATCTTGTAGTTGAATTTCAGAATTATGCAGTGCCTCCCTCCACATCAAAAGTAATTCATTTGCCGAATTATTATCAACACTCATTCCCTCCATGTGCTTTTGCATTTCTTCAATACTATAGTTCTCATCTATTCTTTTTCTATCTATCTTTCCATTAAACGTCAATGGAAATGAATCCCAAACTACTATTTTTTTTGGTATCATATATTGAGGTAAATGCATTTTTAAATATATCAATATATCCGCTTCAGAAGCATTACTTCCATTATGAAACACAACCGCTGCAACCAACAGTTTATTCTTGATTACTGACACAACCGCTTGATAAATCGGTTCATAATTGCATAATATTGATTCTATTTCACCTAGTTCTATCCTATAGCCATTTATTTTAACCTGCATATCTTCTCGGCCCAAGAATTCAATTTCTCCACCTAATAGATATCGCCCCTTATCTCCTGTTCTATAAAATCGTTCTCCTCCTTTAACAATAAATTTTTGAGCAGTTAAATCAGAGCTATTCATATATCCCTTGGCTAATCCTATGCCTCCTATAAACAAATCACCTTTGACACCGATAGGACAATCCCTCATATTTTCATCCCAAATATAAAGTGTTTGATTTGATAAAGGTTTTCCATATGGAATACTCTTCTTATATTGTTCATTTATATTACATTCATGATAGACAGACCAAATGGATGCTTCAGTAGCACCACCTAAACTTATTATTCTTGTATCCGGTAAAAATTCGTAAATTCGAGCAGGTAAATCAATGGGTATCCAATCACCGGATAGTAAAATATTTCTCAAGGAACTTATTCTTTTACATCCCTTAGCTTCTTCATTCACAAACAATATTTGCATCAGTGCAGGAACACTATTCCAAATTGTCACCCCATAATGATTTATTAATTCAGCCCACCTTTCAGGATTTACTGTATCATCATCAGGAATAACTAATGTTGCACCCGCAATTAAGCAACCAAACATATCATAAATCGATAAATCAAAATTCATTTTTGATATAGCAATAAAAACATCATTTTCCGTTATAGATAACCGTTCATTCATATCAAGAATGGTATTCATAACTGATTCATGACTAATTTCTACACCTTTGGGTTCACCTGTAGACCCTGATGTATATATTACATAAGCACTTTGTGTGTTTTCTAGCAATTTCGCTGATTCTATTATTTTTTGATCCCTGAATAATTCATCAACATAAACAACATCTTGTACTTCTATACTTTCAGTTAAAGGAATATCTAGCACAATTATGTGGATATTTGAATTTTGTATAATTTTCCGTTTTCGCTCACTAGGCAAATCACTTGAAATGGGTACAAAAATTGCGCCTGTACAAAGAATTCCTATCGCTGCTATTACTTGGAACGCAGACTTATTTACCATTATTCCTACATAGTCTCCAACCTTACAGTTCTTTTTTTCTAATTCGCTTTTTATAACCATTGCATATTCAAGGGTCTCTTGATAGGTAAAAGATCGTTCCTTATCTACTAACGCTATTTTATTAGGATTGTTTCTACATGAATATATGATACCTTCTTCAATACGATATAGTTCTCTTTTTACCGCGGTATTATTTACACTATTTCGCACTTGCTTTTGCCATTCTGGTAATTCCACTATATCTTCCTGTGTCCAAAAACACTCCTTCTCCATCTTATCGATCTGTTTTCCAAAAAGGAAAAACATATCTTCTACCAAACCATCCGGAAAAATCCCTTCTCTTACATCCCAAAATATCCTTAATCCCTCTAAATCATCCCAAAATGTCACAATATTCTTTGGAACTATTTCAGAAATAATCTGCTTTTTATCCGCAGTTATTTCCATACGCAGCATTTCATGTCTTTCAAGTAATTCATTCCAGACATTCTGAACTTGATTAAAATCTAAACAACTATATTCTATTTCAAAATATATATGGCATCCTACGTTGCCATACGAAAAGCACTCTTCTCGTCCCATCAAATATGCAGCTTGAGTATCTGTTAATGGGAAGGATTTACTTTCATAGATACCCATAGAATTCCACTTTTCTGTAGTATCATTCAATAAAAGCTTTATAATCTCCGATTTATTTTCCTTCAAAAAATCAAGAATTTCTTTATTTATTTTATCCTTTGGAGCTTCATATGATAATTTAAGACCATCTGTTTTTAAGATGATATTTTTCTTCTCTAAATCTACTATCTTTTTTGATATGCTTTCCATTCTTACACCTCTACTGCCTTTATGAGAACATTGCAAATTTTAATACTATTAGAAAGTCCCTCTATTCCAATCTCACAAATATGTGTATCTCTACCTTTAATCAATTGAATTCTATCGTCATCTTTTACAAGTTTAAACAGTTCTTTATATTCCTGTTTTCCCACCTCGATTTTTATATAAGCTATCTTTTTTGCACCATTTTGATGCACTGTTTCTAAGGATTTTTGCCTAGGTTCATATCTTGAAACTATAAACGGCAGTTTGACATTTCGAGGAATAAAATAACTATAATTAGCATATTTGCCTTTGCAATTTTTTCTTTTCCAGTGTAATGTTTTTGGAGCTACGTTAATACCCATATCTTTTACATACTTCTTTATGCTCTCGATATCAACAATAGTTTTCTTATTTTTCCTCACTATTTTTGTCATATTGTCGTTATCGTCTTCTAAGGCAAAATCACACCACATATTTTTAGCACTAAACCAACGCCACCATTTTTTTGCTGGTACAGTGCCATACACAAGCTGCATAGCAACAACTAATGGTGCAAATTTTCGCTTTATACAAAACACTTCTAAGAAGGCTTCATCTCCAAACCAAATAAAAAAATTATTCTCCTTACCAGGTAAACCACCCCATTCAATTGTGAAACCCATTTCCTCCACTTGTTTCGCAACTTCATATAAATTATCAACCCTACACGAAATATGACTTAACTTTAACATGTTATTTCCTCCCTATAATTAATTTTTGCTGTAGAACACTTAACATATCACTATCATCAGGAACGATATCAACTATTTCAAAATTACTCTTTTCTAAAATATCTATCCATTGTTTCTCATTAAAAAAAGTTTGATTATTTAGATATCTCATATCAACAGGCTTTGTCATCATAAAAACTTGTGAAATCTGAAGTTCCAAAAGTTCCTCTACCGGTTCAGCGATAAAAATAATTCCTCCTTTTTTTAATACTTTCCATATATTACTAATAGTGAATTCTGTATCTAATGCATTATTTAACATCCCTGATGCTACCACAATGTCCACAGAATCTTGATCTATTCCTTGTCCAGAAAAATCTTGATCAATATCTAGTATTTGATATTCCACATTGGGAAAAACTGAGAATTTATCTTGTGCCGCATTTAAAAAATATGACGAAAGATCAGTAAAAATGTACTTCACATCTACCCCAACTTTTTTCAAGATTAGCTCAGTGCTAGCTCCTGTTCCTGCTCCAATTTCTAAAATTGTCATACCAGGATTGTAGAAATGGAAAATCTTGTCACTAATAATATGGTTTAAATATCTTGCTATAAGGGTGTTTGTATAAAAATCTTCCGCAACATCCATCTTTCCCTCTGTAAAGAGCAAATATGTCGCATTAAGATTATCTGCAAGCAATTCCTCTAAATGTTTCGCATTTCTGTAATAGTAGTCAATCACAACAGAATCTGATAAAGTTCCAATCCAAGTTCTCTTTGCTTCTTTCCACGCCTCTTCTACATCTAAAGCACATAATTCTATTCTACTTATTGCACAATTGTTTTCTTGCCCTATCATGTGGTTATCTATCAATGCTTTTATCCAACGATCTATAACATATGAAAAGTCTTTCTTTCCCCTCTCTGAGATATATGGTTTCTTAACTTCCAATATATCTCCCACAAAAACTTTTTCTTCACTTTTCAAGGTAAATAACATAGAATATAGGCATGCCTTATCAAGCTTATGCTTGATTTCAAGTATTTTTTTTCTGTTTAGATTAGAAAATATAGATGCAAAATCACACTTTTGTATATTTTTTTTATAAATAAATTCTTGTATTCTATCAATGGTATTTTCCTCATAAGAGCATACACTTTTTTCCCTTGGATAACCAATATTTTTCATTACTTCATGCCATTGCTTTGATTGATATAATTGCTTTTGTATGTTAGAATTGTACGCTTTATCATAGATAATATAATCACCAGCTATAACTACTTGTTTTATTATAGCCTCCCCCCATTTGTTCCAAAAAATATCGTAATATTTACTTCCTTCGCTAATTATAACAACATTACTTTTATCAAATTCCTTGCAATTTTTTTCTTCATAATTAAAATCAGGTGGTATGACAAAACGTGAATACCATAAAATTGGCCCTGCTGGATCTTCTAACTGTAGTTCTCCACTTTTAAATCCTACCTGCATTTTATAAAATAAATAAAAGAAATTATCCGGATCATCAGAATTAACTTCATTATGAATTTTTAAAATACACGGAATATCATTAATCCTACAATACAGAATATCAAATGGACCAATGTCAGTAATTACTTGTTCAATAACAAATGGCCGAGCATAATCCGTTAAATCAAACAATATGCTCAATACCGAATATAGAATCTGATGACCGCATTCTACATTTATGTATTCGACATACTCTTCTTTTTTCAAATGGTTTACCAAATCAATAAAAGATTGTGTAGCATCAATATATCTATATAAATTACTAACTCCCATAAAGCATTTTTGCTTTTTTGCAATAACATAACACTCTTTTAATTCTTTATAATGAATAGGTTGCTCATGCAAAACGCTTATTCCTTTTTGTAAAAGTTCCTTTGATAACTGGATACCTTCCCCTCCCATTACACCAGCTCGTACAATTACACAGGCCAAATCAATACCAGAGGGAAGTTCAGAAACTGATGTATACAGTGGAATATTATATTTGGTAGAACATTCTAAAGAATGTTGTCCACCTTTCCCTAAAATTCCGACAACATCAACTAAATCTTTTCGCCTTAATAATACTTGCAAATATACTTCTCCAAATTTTGCCCCAACCACAATAACTTTTAATCTTTTCATCATATATCTCCCACGACTATCGACTCTTCTACATTTTGCAGCATACTCTGTTCGACCTTTGATACCATTTCTTGTATATTTGCACTATCAAATATCTGTGCTATCGAAATATTAGAATTAAATCTTTTCTGTATACTATTTTTAAATTTTATAGCACGCAAAGAGTCACCTCCGAGTTGAAAAAAGTTGTCTTCCATAAAAACTTCATTTTGCTTCAATATATCTTTTAATATATTGACTATTTCAATCTCAATATATGTTGTAGCCGTTGTCCCTTCTTTTCTTCCAAATTTGCATTCTTTTAAATACGAAAAAACTTTTTTCCGATCTAATTTTCCATTCTTAGATAGCGGCAATACATCCATTTCTACAAAAAACTCTGGAATCATGTAATTAGGCAATTTTTTCTTCAATATTTTTTTTATTTCACTTTCAAACATTTCCTCTAGTTCTTTCTTATTTTCCCATATAAACATAACCTTTTTATCCATTGTTCCATAATTCTTGGTAGCTATTTCCTGCAGTCCAGCTTTTATTGCAGATTCCCTCCATTTTTGTTTATCAAACAATAATTCTTCATTCTCTGATCGTTCATCTGTGTAATTATTAAAATTATTTTCTAAAAGACCTATTACTACGTTGAAAAAGCAACTGTTCCTCGTAGGTTCAACACTTATTAGAAGCCCTCCGCTTTTTAAAACTTTTCTAATTACCTTAAAAGCTTCATCAATATTATTTGCACAATGAATTGATTGATATGCTACAACTATGTCGTATTTGCTCTTCCCACATCTATAAGAAAACAATTCATTATTAATATCTAAATCAATACATTCTATCTCAAAAGCAACATTATCTACTTTACCCATTTCACTATTTTTGGGAGACAGATAAGTATATTTCTCTATATATGAGCCTAATTCAAAACTCACATTATTAACGATAGATTTGCTATAACCTCCAATCTCTAAAATATTAATTTTTCTATTATTCTCCTCACTCATCTGTTTTATTATGTTTTTTATTCCCGCAATGTAATCTTGACCCTGTTCAAACAATTCATTCAATTTATCAGGTCTAAGATCATATTTATTAGGTTCTAGAGTGTAAGTACCTTCTAAGCACCCTTGGATAATCTTTCTAATAACATCTTCACTATTAATTACAAGTTCGTATATTTGCTTTAAAATAATGTTGCTATCAGATAGATCTTGTATATATTTTACAATGCTATCTCGGATATCAATCAGATTACCCGGGCAGTAATATTTTTGTTCAATAAAGCGAATACTTCCTGTTTTTACTAACATATTTAACCATATCCCAAACAATTTTTTATAATGAGTATCAATTTTACATATTTTGCACAAATCGTTATATGTGTAATACAACCCATTTTCAATAAAACACTTTTCATAGATTAAAATATCAACAATTATAATTATCCCTAAATCATCTAGCACTTTTTCCAGTTCGTCCGTTATATATTCTTCATTATCAATTAAAAATCTTTTTTGATCATTAATTTCACTTTCCTTCGAATAAAAAAAGGCTATTAATTTCCCCTTATTACTTATTACAATTGATTCATCTATGCCATCTATAGATTTTATGCTCGTTTCTATTTCTCCCAATTCTATCCTATGTCCACGTATTTTCACTTGAAAATCTTCTCTTCCCAGAAATTCAATCGTTCCATCCTCCCAAAATCTACCTTTATCTCCAGTCCTATACCATACCGTTCCAGAATCTTCCACAAATTTTTGACGTACTAATTCCTCATCACCTCTATAAGTACCTACTCCATCACCGCCTATCCAAAGTTCTCCTTCTACCCAGAATGGAACATCTCTTCTCCTAAAATCCATAACTCTGTATGATTGCCCTGAAAGTGGACGTCCATATGGAATTGATTGCCAATTTGAAGGAAGTGGTAACTTTACTTCAATATAATTTGACCAAATACTTGCTTCTGTCGCACCACCCATAGCAATAAATTTGCAGTCTGAAGTAGAACCCGCCAAGCGTTGTGGCAGATCCATCCCTATCCAATCACCTGATAATAATACTGTTTTTAATGGCAATTTCACTTTTTTTTCTTCCGCACATATTAATAGCATATCCAACAAAATTGGTACCGAATTCCATATTGTTACCTGATATCTAATTACAAGTTGCAGCCAATACTCAGCATCCCTACTTTTCTCTTCTGGAATCATAACCAAAGTTCCGCCTGTTCCAAGTATGCCAAATAAATCATATACAGATAAATCAAAGTCGAGAGCCGATACTCCGAGTAATATATCATTTCCGGTAATCTTGATGCGCCTATTAACATCTTTTATTGTATTCCACGCTCCTTTATGCCGTATCTCTGCACCTTTAGGAATCCCTGTTGTTCCTGACGTCATAATAATATAAGCCGCATCTTCTGGTGTAACTTTCGGAAGATCTTCTGTTTTTTCTTTAAGTAGAATATCCTCTATTAACCATACAATAGTATTTTTCGGCCAAGTTAAGGTAGCATAATGCCTCTTATCAGTAATGACATACTGTATTCCTGTTTTTTCATGTATAAGTTTTCTTCTTTCTTCTGGTTGAGATGTCGTGACCGGAACATATAAATTACAAGAAGTTAATATTCCAAGGGCCGCTACAGCTTGACGCCAGCCCCTTCCAGTCGATATTGCAATTGGTTGATCCTTAATATTTTTATCTATTAAAAAAGCCGCAACAGATAAAGCTTTTTCTGACAATTCACCATAAGAAAGTGTTATATCTTCTCCAGTATCAATTATTGCCACTTTCGCTGATACAGTATTTGCAATATTAAAAAAATCCGAATGAATACAATCAGGTTTATACAATCTTCTTATTTTCTTCTGTTCCTCAACAAATTGTTTTTGTCTTTCCGGAAACACATCAAATCTCTGATTCCAGTCTTTCTTTCCTAATTCATGCAGAAGAATCTCAAAACTCTCCAACATATCCGGAATCATATTCTCCGGGAATAACTCATCCACGCTGTCCCATGTAAGCTGTACACCATTTTCATCTTCATAACTCTGAAAATCATTCCACACCTGCGGCGTCTGGGAGATCATATAAGAAAACTGCCCCAATTCTTTCCGGAAGGTATCATTTACCAACGGCGTTCCCAGATTGCAGGCAAAAACAACCGGCGCCACCGCCGACGCGTCCCCATACATCTGTGCAAGGTCTCTCTGGACTTGTACGCCGGAATATGCCGTATACTTCATATCCTCATGAAGCTGCCTCTGAATCCTGTCCAACAATTCCGCAAAAGTCGGATTTTCTTCGCAGTTAATCTCCAGCAATAACAGAGTAGTAAAATCTGCTATTACTTCCTCTAACCCCTGCTGCTCTGTTTTCCGGTTAAAAAATGGAATGTTAATAAGGAAACGATGATTCCTGCTCCACCGTTCCAAAACCGTCGCATATGCAGTAAGAAGAACCATTGCCGGAGTTGTCTGGTATTCCTTTGCCCGTACTTGCAGATGAGCCCACTCTTCCTTGCCAATCCTTACAATCCTGCGGTTGAATACAGTCTTTGTCACTTCCTGCGGCCGTTTTGCCAGTGGCAGGCCTGGCCCTTTCGGCAAATGCTCCAAGCGTTTTTTCCAGTATCCTTCTGCATTGTTTTTCTCTTCCTTATCTTCCTCTTTCTGCCGTTCCAGATAAGAAGCAAAATTCCACCCTTTTGATTCTGCCGGAAGGCTTTCTCCGCGATAGGCAGCCGCCAAATCCCTCAATAAGATCTGCAGACTCTGTACATCAGCAACCAGAAGCGCCATGTCCACATGAAGGCGTGCCTTATTTTCAGGAAAAAGCGTAAGCTCTATTCCTGCTACTTCGCCTTCCTCAATCTTTAACTTCCGATGGGATAAACGTTCTCTGACAGATACTGCCATTGCCTCTGCTTCCTCAGATGACATCCGGGAAAAATCATGAACCTTTATTTTTTCACAATACGGCTTATCCAGGATTTTCTGTGTCCCATCTTCCAAAAAGCAGGCACGCAACATGGGATGATGATACTGCAGCACATTCCATGCTTTTTCCAGACGCTCCGGATCTATATTTTCCCCATCAAACTCTAAATACGCATGACAGTCTATTCCTCCAAGAGCCTGTTCTTCATCCCTGCCAACCCAATATGCATACTGTACGTCTGTCAAAGGAAACGGCTGTTTCATATCCTTTTCCGGCGTTATCTTAGATTCTTGCGCCCGTTTTTTTCCCGCTTTTTTCTTTATGCTGCGCTGGATCAGCGCCCACCAGCCTTCAAGGGTAGGATTTTCCATCAATGAACCGAATGAAACCTTAACCCCCTGTTTTCTCCACTGGTTTACCAGACGCATAATCGTCAGGGATGAAAGCCCAAGCTCCAGCAGATTTTCGGAATCCCCCAAATCTCTGGCTACCGGCAGCTTTTGTTTGATCTGTTCCTTTATCTCTATATATTCCATGATTCTGTCTCCTTCTATTTTCCCTGCGCCATCCGTTCTAATGCTTTCTTATCTATTTTTCCTACGCTGGTCAGCGGCCATGTCTCTACCCGTTCTATCTGATCCGGCATTTTATACGCCGCAACGCCTATTTCCCGCAGGAACCTGTGGATTTCCTGCAAATCGATCCCGGCTTCATCACCGGTCACAAGGAATGCACATATCCGGTTTCCAAGGGTTTCATCCGGAACGCCGACAACGGCTGCCTCTTTGATTTTCGAATGCCTGCAAAGGTAAGCTTCAATCTCTGAAGGCATGATCTTTTCTCCGGCGCGGTTAATCTGCTCTTTGATTCTCCCGCCCAAACGTAACCTTCTGTCTTTCGTCCACATAGCTTTATCGCCCGTCCGGTAAAATCCGTCCGGCGTAAAGCTCTTTTTATTTGCTTCCTCCGCCATATAATAACCATCAATCGTATACGGGCCTCTGGATAATAATTCCCCAAAAACTCCTTCCGGTACGGCCTTATCTTCTTCATCCACAATCTTCACTTCATCCGCAGGAGACACCGGAGTTCCCTGACATCTTGCGATCAGGGAACCTTCATCCTCCGGGCTAGTAAAGGACAGTAGCCCCTCCGCCGTACCAAATACCTGCATCAGTTTACACGGCCATTCTTCAATGATCTTATCCGCAAGGGAATCTTCCAGCATTGCGCCGCCCACCTGCAAAATCCGCAGGCTGGATATATCATAATCTTCATCCCATTCCAGCATTTCCATGCACACAGTAACCATAGCAGGAACCAATGCCGTTATCGTGACACCTTCCTCTGTAATTGCGTCAAGGATATCATCCGGGCTGGTCGCAGACGCAAGCACAACTTTTCCTCCCACTTCCAGCGTGCCTAAAAGCCCCGGGCAGCATAATGGGAAATTATGAGCTACCGGAAGAGACGCCAGATAAACGTCACTGCTATCCAAGCGGCATCTCTTCGCGGACATGCGGGCATTATACATATAATCCGTATGGGTGCGCGGAATCAGTTTCGGAACCCCTGTCGTCCCGCCGGACAGCAAAAGCACCGCCGTTTCATACCCATCCACAGCCGGAAATGCTCCATTTTCTCCACACGTTTCCGCAATCATTCCACTGATATCTCCGGATTCGCTATCTACAAATATATGCCGGATACATGAATATTTCTCTTTCATCGCATTTGCCATCGGCACATATGAAAATCCCAGATATTTCTCCACCACAATATAAGCGGCCGGCTTTGCCAGTTCAATAATTCCTTCCAGTTCCGCCTCCCTGTGGGCCGGCAGCATCATGATTGGCACCGCCCCAATCTTGGAAAGCGCAAAAAACACGATCACAAAAGAAATCCTATTCGGAAGCTGCACAAGCACTTTGTCTCCCTTTAAAATCCCTTTACGCAGAAAAGCTGCCGCAAGACAATCTGCTTTTTGCTTTAATTCCATATAACTGATCTCGTCTTCGCTGTCCGTGACCGCAGTTCTTTCTCCATATTTTTCCGCCCACTTATCAAGCTGCTCTCCAAAGCCGCATCGTTCCCATCCTTCCAAATGCTCGTATTTGCTCATATCCTTCTTATAACTCATTTGATTTGTCTCCTTTCTTATGCGCCGCCACATACGCAGCATATCCCTCAATCTTTACCGGATACAAATGCCATCCCTGGCCTTTCCTGCCTTTTTCTGTAATTTCCCCGTTTCTGACAGAGAAGAAATCCATTCCTCTTCCCAATCCAATACCGATCGCTTTTACATACGCTTCTTTCGCCGCCCAATACTGGAAAAACAGTTCCGGTCCCTCATTTATTACATCTTCCGCTTCTTCTGCCGTATAGAAATTCCCGGCTATCTCCCTGTAATCCGGGCATCCTGCCATTTCCTGCACATCCACTCCGATATCCATTCCGACAGCGAATCCCTCCAGTATGAATTCCCCCGAATGCGAAATATTAAAATTGACTGTCTGCTTTCCTGCGATTTCTTTATGATAAGGCTTACCCAGTTCATTGACAGAAAAATCAACTGTTTCCACATCTAAGTATCTTTTCAAGAGAATTCGCACGATAAGTTTCCCGGCAATATAACGCATCCTGTCTTCAGGAAAGCGGAACTTTCCGGCTTGCTCCGACTCCTGCTCACTCAGGATATATTCATGATTCTTCCAGAAATCTGTCATTTCCGGCCAACAGATGCACCATATATGTATCTCATTTTCACGGATATGAAGTTTGTCTGCTGACAGAAATTCCTTCTCCCCGCATCGTTTAACCTCCATTTATCATTCCCTGAAGCCGTCTCTCAACCTCACTTATTACTTCGTCTTCGTAATCCCGCAGATAAAAATGCCCTCCCGGAAATATTCGGTAGTCAAAATCATTATCCGTATACTTTCCCCATTCACAGATTGCACTCTCATCCGCTTCACCGTCCTTTTCTCCGCCAAATGCAGAGATAGGTGTATGCAGCACTACTCCCGCTTTATCATAATACGTTTCATCCATGGTAAAATCCGCCCGCAGCATAGGCAGAAAGAAATCCAACAATTCCTGATTCTCTAGTATCTCTTTTGGCGTCCCTTCAAATCTTCCCAGTTCCCTCTTAAACGCTTCATCCGGAAGATGATAGATTGGCTTCGGTTCCGGAATGCTGGGAATCCGGCTGCCGGAAATAAACAGGTATTTCGCTCTATATCCCTCTGCCTCCAATCGCTTTTCCAGCTCATAGGAGATCTTCCCGCCCATACTGTGCCCCCATAAGGCATACGGTCCGTCCACAACCTCTCTTACAGCCTCTTCCAGATCATCTAACATAACCGGCATATCTATATACGGTTTCTCCATGATCCGTTCTTCCCTTCCCGGAAGCTGGACTGGACATACCGTTACTTTTCCCTGCATCTTTTTCGCCCACTGATTATAAGCAGACGCGCCGCCTCCTGCAAACGGCAGGCAGAACAAGGTTATTTTCTCTTTGTTGATATTTTCTGTATTTTTTATCAATTTCAAATTCACTTTTATATTCCTCTTGTATCATGTTCTTTTTGTTCTGTTTATCATCCTTTTGCAATACGCTTTTCCCAGGTATTTCTTATTCCTATCATGGATTAGTTCACTCTAACTCTTTATCAAAAAAAATTTTGGTCCATCCTAATATTAAACCAGACGCCAAAACAATATGCGCTACCATAATCCCGTTTACGATCAGGGAATATCCAATCACAGAAAAAACACCTGCTATCGCGCATTCAATAACTAAAATTACCCTCGCGCGCATCCCATAAACTTTTTTCTCTTTCGCATCCAACTTCTTGCTGCTGGCATCTACCGGCGCCATGATAAATATAACGCCAACCGCGACAAACCATATGATCCGCATTTGCCATATTACAGCCGGAGCAGACGCCAGATACAGACTGCATAGAAGGACAAGGATACCGGAAACAGCCATGCAGCCCCCTGCCTTTTCCAAATGAATCCCTCCGGCATACTGCCTTAAAACAGTAAAGGGCAATAAAAAGACTATCATCTCCATCCAATTCCCCGTTATGATGCCAAGTATGACGATGATAAGGTATATTACCACCCTGCCCAGCAGTACGCCGTAAGCATATTCATACAGCCTGCGGTCTTTCTC
>ERZ838827.976-NODE-976-length-25973-cov-5.971989_pt1 | contig 25973 bp, 24 predicted proteins | sample MGYA00519881_ERZ838827 | MGnify/ENA primary metagenome ERZ838827 (study PRJEB31850, sample SAMEA3708842) | human gut metagenome | biome: human gut; feature: human-associated habitat; material: faeces | place: China | collected 2014 ...
AGGCTAACCCTTAAAGGCAGGGAAATGAGTTAGTGTGTATTTCCCTGCTTTTAGGCTCGAAAGCTTCTGAGAACGCAACTTCGACATGGGACGAAGAAAGCCCCGCCGAACAGATGATCGGGGGGACTTTTTTTGATGACAACGAGTGGGCACGGGGTCCTATCGGAAGTACAATACAACTACATTGTAAGTGCATTATTCTTTAGGAGGTAATATGGGAACTTTCACGATGCGCATGGACGATGAATTCAAAAAGGAATTCAGCGAGGTCTGCAAGGAATTAGGCTGTAACATTTCGACTGTCGTGACGATGCTAGGGACCAAAATGATTCGCGAACGCCGCATTCCTTTTGAGGTCTGTTCGGATCCGTTTTATTCCGAAGCGAATATGGCTCACTTGAAGCGGTCAATTGCTCAGTTGGAGACTGGTCGAGGAAAGGTTCATGAACTCATCGAAACCGAGGATTGATCATGCCTTTTACTTGGTCCGACGATGCGTGGAACGACTATGTTTGGTGGCAGTCTCAAGATCGCAAAACGCTGAAGCGAATCAATCTTTTGCTCAAAGATGTTCAACGCAACCGATACGAAGTGCTGGGAAAGCCTGAGCCGATGGAGTATGAAAGATCCGGATGGTGGTCGCGACGAATCGATCAAAAAAACCGTCTGATTTACAGGGTCTTTGACAATGGCTTCATCGCCATTGCATCCTGCAAGTCGCACTGCGACAATTGAGAGAAAGCCCCGCCGCAAGACACCGGCGGGGCGTTTTTTTTCACGAAAAACGGCCCTGCAGGCCCAAGGACCCGCAGGGCGCGTTTTGTGTCCAATCACCAGCAAGAGGTGACGGCGGATGACCGCTCATCCAGAGGTTACGGCACCTTGAAGCCGAGCCCGTCGGCGTGACAGGCCTGGCAGTAGTTCTGGGACTTGCCGTGCTCTCGATGGCAGAGGTTGCAGTCGACCGTTTCCGGGAGGTAATGGATCGAAACGTGCGGGTTTTCCTTGCCGTTGGCGAGCGTGTAGCTGCCCTTGTTGATGTCGGCGTGGCAGGTCAGGCACTTTTCCGTCGGGACGGGCTTGAAGCCGTCCTGGTGGCACATCGTGCAGTCCTGCTTGTGCTTGGCGGACGTCGGCATGGCGACGTCGGCGGCGTAGGCGCCGGCCGTGAAAAGGGCGGCCATGGCGATGACAACGAGTTTCTTCATGATGGTTCTCCTTCTCACGATTACTTGGCCATGATGCTCTGGGCTGCGATGCGGCCGAAGACGATGCCGTCGAGGACCGAGTTGCCGCCAAGACGCATAACGCCGTGGACGCCGCCCGTGATTTCGCCGGCTGCATAGAGGCCCGGAATCGGCTTGAAGTCCTGACCGATCACTTCGGCCTTTTCATTGATGCGCGCGCCGCCCATCGTGTAATGGAGCTTCGAGGTAAGACGGTGACCGTACCAGGGGCCCTTGCCCATCAGCACGCCTTCGTTGGGCGTAAGCGGACGGTTGAAGTCGGGATCGAACTCGCGGCCTTCCTTGATCCAGCCGTTGTACTTCGCCATTTCGTCCTTGAGTTCCTTGAGCGGGAGACCGTAGAACTTGGCGAGTTCCTCGAGCGTTTCGAACTTCTTCGTCGTGCCCGACTTGAGGGACTTGGAGAGGTAGCGGTCGATGGAGACCTTCGGCACGAACTGGCTGTCGGCGATCAGCACGGCAAAGCGCTGGGAGCCGTCTTCGTTCTTGAGGGAGAATATGTCGTTCGTGAGTTCCGTGCGGTTGCCGAGCTCGTTGAAGCAGCGGCGGCCGGTCTTCGGGTCGATGGCGAAGCCGTACTGCTTGATGTAGTCGCAGACGTCGGCACCCATGCCGATGCCCTTGTCGTCAGGCGAGCACCAGGGGCCCCACTGGATGTAGTCAATATGAACAGGGATGGCACCCGCGCGCATCAGCGTGAAGAGAGCGCCAGCCGTGGCGCCCGGATGGTTCGTGCCTTCCGTTTCCTTCGAGATCTTCGGGTCGATGAGCGAGCACATGCGCCAGTCGTTGACGAAGCCGCCGGCACCGAAGACGATGCCCTTTTCGGCACGGTAGTACTTGCGAACGCCCGTCTTGTTCGTCAGGTCGTTGTCGCGGGAGTTGATGTCGAAGACATAGTTTTCGCGGACGGCGACGCCGACGCAGCGGCCCGTTTCGTCCTTGATGATTTCATCGACGATCGTGTTCTTGCGCATGATGCCGCCGCGCTTGAGGAAGTGACGGTGCAGCGGGAGCATCACGGAGATGCCGGCCGAGACCTTTGGCGCGAAGGAGCGGATGCGGGACTGACCGCCCTGGATGAAGGGCTTCGGGGCGAATTCGCAGCCGAGCTTGCGGATGTATTCGAAGGACTCAAGGGCCTTGAAGCAGAGTGCGTGGGCGAGCTTCGGGTCGTTGAAATATTCGCCGGCCTTGAGCGTGTCCTTGAGGAAGAGTTCGGGGCTGTCGTCCTTGACGCCGTGAGCGAGCTGTTCGGGCGTGCGCGGGACGTTGATCCAGAAGCCCGTGATGGCGGAGTTGCCGCCGAAGACGGGCATCTTGTCAACCATGATGACGCGCTTCGCGCCGAGGTCGATCGATTCGTTGGCGGCGCACGTGGCGGCAATGCCCGAGCCCACGACGACAACGTCAAACGTCTCGTCCCACTTGATGTCTTTGGCTTCCGGGAATTCGGACTTGGCGGCGGCAGCGCCGCAACCGAAGACGCCCAGAGCAGCGAGGCTGCCCTTGAGGAATTCGCGTTTCTGCATTTTTGAGTTCTCCTTCACGCATCCGATGCCATCCATGAACCCATGGACAGCTGAGGTCTTTCGGATGCCTATTAGTACCGCCCATACTGTATACTTAAGACAGCGATAAGGACAAGAGGACGCCCATCGGGTCTTTCACCGACAGGGTTAACCCTGAATGGTTTAGACTGAGCAGCACGAAACGCTCTTCGCAAATGACGACTGGAGATGAAAGAAAATGAGTGAGATTGAAAACGACGCCGCTGAAGGCGTTTCCAACGAGGACAATGAAAAGCACGTCGTGAAGCGCAGGGCGAACGGCCGCGCGACGAGGCTCAAGATCCTCGCTGCGGCTCGCGCGATCATCATTGAAAAAGGCACCGACAGCCTCTCCATCGACCGCGTGATCAAGGAGGCCGGCGTCTCCAAGGGCAGCTTTATGTACCACTTTCCGAGCAGGCAGGCACTGATTGAAGCGCTCGTCAACGAATACGCAGCGCATCTCGGCGAAGTGGAGACGGGACTCGCCAGAAAGGCCAAGGGCGGCTGCCCGATGCTCGAGGCCTATGCCGAGTGGTACAAGGGCTTCACGTCGGGCGAAATCGACAGCGGCTCTTCGCCCCTCGTTGCGCTCGCCATGGCGTCAAGAGAGAACAGGAAGTTCATGGAGCCCGTGCGCGACTGGTACAGGCGCTACTTCGACCGCGTCAAGCAGGAGGCCTGCGGCTCCGAGCGAGCACTTGTCTACACGCTCGCCTACGACGCCCTCTTCTTCCATCACCTCTTCGGAACGGACGTGCTGACGGCTGAAGAAAAGAAGGCCGTGACGAGCATGCTGCAGGCGATCGCCGAGGAAGGCGTGAAGAAGCAGGAGGCCTGAGGCCAGGTTTTCAGGAAAGGAAATCCCGCCCGACGTAGAGACGTTTGGGCGGGATTTTTGTTTTTGGAGGACGGGGCCAGACCACCTCACCCCTTATAAATCAGGGCATCCTTCAGACAGGTTCAACGAAGAAACGAACGAAGAGGAATTCCTGTCGCAATCCCTTAACAATCAGGGCATCCTTCAGACCCCTGACTTCTTTGCAAGTCTGGCTACGGGTCCTAAGTCACAATCCCTTAACAATCAGGGCTTCCTTCAGACCACATCTCGCCAGAAAAGCCATTGGAACAGAGCAAGCTTTCTTCACCTCAAAAAGGCTCGAAAAAGCTCCCGAATCCAAGTTGATCAGGATCAAGCAGTCGCCTCCGGTCTGAAACAATTAACCCTCCCCGAAATTCCCGTTCCTCCGCCTGCACTGAAGGCGATCAAAAGGATTGACGGTCATCGGAAGAGGATCAGGCTTGAGCCGTCCTTCGCGGCTCTCCAACAGAGGTCGAAAACCTGACGGCTATGACTTGATCGAGGTCAACTGACGGTTCGTCCGGACGGCCGTCACTCGAGAGTGCGGTGGCCGTCCGAACAAGTCTACCTCCTTTGAGCCGTCCTTTCCTACCGGTTCTTTCGCTTCTCGTCAAATGAACCTGTGCCAGGTCGCCGCCGTCATGCGGGCCGCCAGGGAGAAGGCTACGGGAAAGACGGGCAGCCACTGCGGCGAATAGTTGGGATGCATGATCGCCACGATCCCGAGGCAGACCGCAAGGAGCTGAAGGGAGAACGAGGCGGTCCACCAGGTTGGGCTCGGTGCGTGGTACTCGGCTTCGCGGATGCGGCGGCGAACGAATCCGTCGACAATGAGCGCGAGGATGAAGGGCATGAGTGCGATGGTGCCCGCGGTCATGACGGCAAGGCGCTGGGTCGCCATCACGAAGAGGCTCTTCATGGCACGCAGCCATTCAGTCTGGGTGGTGCGCTCGGCGGCCCTCCCGATCTCGGCAAACTCGTCCTTCGTCATCGGTGCACCACCGTAGGGTCGAAGCGTGTAGCGGTCGGGGACGCCGGAGATCCAGACGAGCCCGTCAAGATATTCAACCGCAAGGTTCGCGGCCGTCTCGGGCATGGGAATCCCCTCGCCCGTTCTCAACATCAGCGCCTCTCTCAAGGCCGTCTCCTCAAAGATCTCGGGCGGGGTTCTTGCGGGCAGCCACATCACCATGAGGATGAGAACGAGCGCGGTCGCGGTCAGCATGTACTTCATCATTTTGTTCCAATGGGATTTGAATGGGTGCGGTCAGTCGTCGGAGAGAAGGATCGGAATCCTCCCCTTGTAGAGCCTGCCGCCCGAGACGCTTGCGAAGAACTCGGTATTGGGCAGTCGACCGAGGACGTCGGGCGGGACGACTTCGTCACGCCGCCCCTGGATGCTGCGCGTGACGGAAGCGCGGAAGTCCGGGACGGGAGAGCCGTCGGCGGAAGATGAGAGCGAGGCGGAGGTCGACCAGACGGTGGTCTTCCCGAACGTTTCGCAGATGAATTCCTGCGTGAGGCGGTCCTTGCTTCTCAACGCAATCAGATTGTTGAAGTTGCCGAGCGCCATGCGGGCGCGGCTGTCGCTCCCGAGCCTTGCGGCAAGGTCACTTACGGTCTGCATGGCTGCGGTGACGCGAATGCCGGCTTCCAGACCCTTGTTGAGGAGCTCGATCATGGGACCGTTGATGACGTTGGCGGTCTCGTCCACAAAGAGCGAGACGGACTTCACATCGGTACCCGATTCGCCTCGGTTGTAGCGCTTGCCGGCGTAGGCCGTGAGGTCGGCGAGGATGATGGAGCCGAGCGCACCGGCAACGGTCGAATCGGGAAGTGCGTCAAGGCCGAGATAGAGAATGTCCCCGCCTTCAACAACCCTCTCCACCGTCACGATCGGACGCTCGTCGTCGGGATCGAACGGATCCGGGGAGAAGCTCTTGGCGAGCGTGCCGCCCGTGAGCATTGAGAGAACGGGCTGGAGCGAGGCCGTGATCTTCGCGTAGTGCTCGCGGTTGTGACGAAAGACGGCGATGAGGCCGCCCACGACGGCGTTGGCGTCCCCTTCGTCCTTCTTGCCGACGGTCTCCTCCCAGAGGGCGACGGCTGCGGTGAGCTCGATGCTCGCGTTGGCGGCGGGCGGACAGATGTTGGTTGCGCTTGTCCATCCGCTCGACCTGTTCCTCCCAGTCGTCGATGCCTGCGTCCCTGAAGGATCGGGCGAGCGCCTTCTTGAGAAGCGGATCGATGCCGCCTTCGAGAAGACGGCGAAGGCCCAGAAGACTCGGCCTTTCGGTCACGTAGAAAAGACCTTCGACGGCGACGTTGACGGCCATCCAGGCGAAGTTGCCGAAGGCCCCGCTGTCGGGCGGCATGACGGCCGCAATGCGGGTGGCAAGTTCCGTGGGACGCGTCCATGCGCCGAGCGGGTCGAGTCTGACGCCCGTTTCGGGAAAGGCAGGATGGAATTCAAGAGGGGCGGGACGACCGGCAATCTCGGCCGCCTTCCAGACGGCGTTGCGAAGACGCTTGCTGCTCTTGGGGTCGATGACGATGACGGGCTCGCCCCGCAGGATCGCCTGGGTGACGAGGCTCGTGAGCATCACGCCCTTCCCTGCCTGAGTCGTGCCGACGATGAGCGTGCCGCCGCCGAGACTCGAGAGCGGACGCACGATGTCGTCCTCTTCGGTCGCACCGATCCCGTGAATGATGGGACTTCCGATGTCTCCGGCCCCGAGCGGGTCCGGAAGTGAGAGCGCCTTGCGGATGCGCTTCGGAATGATCACGGGCTTGACGGGCGTGGCGGCGAGTTCATAGAGCGCCTGGGCGTGTGCGGGAGTCCACTCGAATCCTCGGCCGATCCAGAGGTTCTTGACGAGCCTGCCTTCGCGGCCTGCGTTGAATCGCATCGAGTCGAGAAGCGCAATGCGGCCCGCTTCGTAGCGTGCGACCAGACGCTCGCGGGCGGTTTTCCTTGCGGGGTCGACAGCCTTCTTCTCGTCCATCCCCTTTTCACGAAGAATGCGGATGAGGTCGCCCGCGTGAATGAAGGCGGGCGCAAAGCCTGCGAGCGGAATGCGGCGGGAGGCGGTCCGGAGGGCTTCGGCGGTGCGCACGACGCCCATGAGGGCGAGGACGGAGGCAAGGCCCGCGCCCCACCAGCCCGGAACCATGGCGGCGGTGGTGCCGGCGGCTGCAAATCCCGCGGCCGCACTCCAGCCCTCCCACGCGGGCCGCCAGCCCGTGAGTCGCGAGGAGGATACGCCGCTCGTGACGGCTTCTGTTGTCTTCATTCTGCTGTTCTCCTTTTTGATCAGGCCTTCTCGGAGGCACGTTCCCTCGGCTTCCAGCCGACGGCGCGCTGGAGCGCCCTGAAGGCTTCGGTCCCCTTCGGGGGATCGCGGTCGATCGCCTCCATGTCGAGGACGCGCGGCCAGTGACCTTCGGTTTCTTCTACGGTGCGGCCTTCGCCATTGACGAATCGCACGACGGGGCGCACGGAATGCCGGTTGATGACGACGCCCGTGAGTTCGATCGAGCCGTCCTTTGCGCCCCTGAGGCCGGGGTCGTAACGGGCGGCACGAGAAGCAGAGGATCCCGTCATCCGCACGCGACGAATGGGCGAGGCCCTCATGTGACGTACGCCTTCGGCAAAGGGCATGGCCTTGACTCTCAGGAGGATCCCCGCTTCCGCCGGATCCTCGATCCATCCGTCGGGAAGCAGGCTCTCGGGGACGAAGACGCCCTCGGGATGCACGAGCATGACGGCGTCGTCCTGGGTGTTCACGGCCTCGAGCGCCCTTGCAAGCGCCGCTGCCTTGTCGGATGCTTCGAGCTCAGAGGGGACGGACAGTGCCCAGCACTGTCTTGCCACCGTGCCGCCCGACTTGGCGCTTGACGACGGACGCTTTTCAAAGAGTGCAGGAAAGCGCATGGGAAGGGATTCGCCTGCAGCGTCCGCCGCTCGGCGGGCGTTTGCGACCAGCATGTCGCAGTCGGTGAGGCGCAGCCACGCGCCCTCGCCCGCCATGCAGTCAGAGTCCGTGAGCCAGAGCGGATTGCCCGCTTCATTGGCCATTGCGAAGCCGTCGGCGACGAGGATTTCGGCCGCAACGTCGGGTTCGTCAGGAACGTCTCGAAAGAGCCACTTGTCGTCGGCGGTGGCGGCGATGTCGGTGAAGCCCTCGGGCCAGCGAAGTGCCAGGCCGTCGTCGGCCCACACGACGGGCGAGTCTCCTCTGTTGAGTCGCCAGTGTCCGTCATAGAGCCTCTGGCTGAATTCGGCACGATAGACGGATGCGAAGCCTCGAAGCAGCGGACTTTTGCCCTCTCGTCTGGCGGCCTCGGCCGCACGACGGTTGATCGCCCATTCGCGACCGCGGGCTGCGGCCTCAGCGATCAGGCGTTCGGCCTCCGTCTGGCCGGCCGCATAGGTGACGGCGGCCTTGAGGGCCGTGAGGACGGTCTCGCCGTCGGGGCGTTCGATGACGCCGAGCCACATCAGGGTTTCACGGGGGACGACGAGGCGAAGGACGTCGGCGTTGAGCGTCGGGAGTCTTCCCGCGGATTCACGCGCCGTATGGCGCTCGAGCCTCATCACGCGCCCGATCTCGTGCACGCAAAACGACAGTGCCGTTTCTTCAGAAGGATTGAAGCGGCTCGTGACGGTGAAGGTGCCCGTGCCCGGATCCTCACTTCCCGCCTCGAGCTTCAGGGCGGCGAGCTTGCGGCTGTCGCTCATGAGGCCGGCGAGTGCGGCGGCGATTCGAAGGCGAAGCGTCCAGTCGTCACGAATGCCCGGCGCGAGTTCGGGACCGATCACGCGGGCGTCGACCGCATTGATCGCGCCTCTTGCAAACATGAGGCCTGCTTCGAAGAGGCCGTCCGGACCGGACCAGAGGCCCCTTTCGTCTCGAGGAAGCCCCTGGACCATCGCGGCCCAGCCCGCCATGGCGGGCATGAGGTGCGCTTCGAAAAGCTTGCGCGAGCCCACGGCCATCCTCAGCTGCTCGACGGCCGCCCTGTGACGAAGGAGCATGCGGACGGGATCCTCAGGTGCGAGGATCGTGCGCAGACGCCCGTCGGCGGGATGCGCGACAAGACAGTCGTCGGGATCCGTGTCGGAGAGCGGCACGGGCCTGCGCATTGGGTCGGACGCGTAGCCCGAGACAGCGCTCTGCCACTGCTCGGGGCCTGCGGAGGCCCGCGTGAGGAATCGTGTTTCGGTGGGCTGCATGGGAGATTGAAGAGAGGTAGGACGCAAGGCTGGATGCGGGGTGAAACAGGTTCGCAGTGCGTCGGCCACTTCGAGTGAGGATGATGCTGAGAATGATGGGCGGGAGACGGAACGAGCGTGAAGAGGACGCCGCACTGCGGCCTCAGGCAGGGAGCCTGAAGCGAAGGGAGATGATTGATGAATCGACGGCGGCCGGGCGGCGGAGGAGGAGTCCTCCGTCGGTCCCGGTCGTGTCGAAAAGTCGAAGACGCGTGCCTTCAGATGCCCTTTGGGTTTCGCCTATGCGGCGATCCCGCGGAGTTTGCCCGCAAGGCCCGAAAGAACCTTTGCAACGGCCCGCGGAAGGTCGGCGATCTTTTCGGCCCTGGCGATGATGCTCCCCTTGGGGGTGCTGTGCCTGCCGATGCCGACCATTGCGACGGCGATGCCGCGGTCTTCCAGTGCCTTGACGAGGTTGTCAACCGGCCCCTTGGGGAACCAGCCGTCGGTGATGACGAAGACGATCTTCGCGGGCTCCGGTCTTTGATCGAGAACGATCGCAGAGTGAAAGAGCGCCTGAAGGATCGGCGTCGCACCGAACCCCGGAAGGAAGTCGACGTGCTTGAGCGCACGGCTCACCGGCGTGTTGAAGTCCGCCGCGCAGGAGACGCTGCGACGGTCCGGGCCGGGGAAGAGCGTCAGGGACGCCTTCACGCCGGTCACCGCACGGAGCGCCTCGAGGAGGCGGATGCAGGCGACCTTGGCAAGCGTGATCGCCTCGCCTTCCATGGAACCCGAAGCGTCGAGAATGATCTCGACGACCGCTTCGCGTCCCGGACGCACGAGTTCGCGGCGGAAGACCGCCGTTTCACCCGTGGAGGCGAGCGCAAGCGCATCTCCGTCGAGCTCCTCTCCACGTTCGTCGAGCCTGTCGGGGTTCGACTGCGGGTGGATGAGCGCGCTCTGAAGGAGCCTTCTGAGCGATGCGCTGTTGGCGAGCGCCCTGTAGAAGAGACGGCGGTTCATCGCCGCCTTCTCAGGCTGCAGCGTCGGATACTCGCGGTCATCGGCGAAGTGACGCTCGGGCGAAGCTAAGGTCGGATCGCCGTTGCTGGATTCACCGTTGCCGATGAGCTTGCGGAAGCTTTCCTCCTCGGGCTCGCGATCGGGCCACTGCCGTTTGTCGGAAATGACCGAGAGGCATCGAGCGCTTCGGTTGATCGCCTCAAGCTCGGGGTGCATCAGACGCGGATCACCCTCGGGAGTCACCGCGCCGTCGTCGTCGAAGAGAAGCGACTGGCCTTCGCCCTGACGGAACTCGAAGTTGTCCGTAGAGCCTTCGCCTGCCGCTTCCTCGACGGCCTTGAGCGCCTTGTTCTTCTCGGCGCGGATGCACCGCATGACCTTGTGTGCGAGCTCCACCGCCGCCTCCGTAGAGTCGAGCGGAAAGGCTGCGCGCACGATCTTCAGGACGCGGGCCATGGGCCTTGGTCCGAAGAGCCGGTCGCACTCCCCGCGAAGGTTGGCGGAGATCTCCTCGAACATGTCGATCCCGAGCACCTCGAATTCGAGGGTCGTGAGCAGCATCATTGCGAAGAGGTGTGCGGGCTCAAGGTCGTTCGGATTGCTCCAGCCGGCCGTCCCCGTCGCCTCGTGCGCCTTGAAGAGCACGAGTCGCCAGAGAAGGTAGCCTTCGTAGTCCGTAGCACCGAGCTTGTCCACGCGGATGTCCTCGAAGACGTTCGCGAGGTCGCGAACGCCGGGATCGCCGATCCCCCTCATCGCCGCGAAGTTGGTGTACATCACGTGATGACGTTCGTGGCATCCGTGTCCGTAGACGTAGATGGACGCGAGCTTGTGGCCGAGGTCGATGGGACCGAGCCAGATCACGCGCCCGTTCGTCATCGGGGTCTGCGTAAACTCGACGCGGATGTTGTCGCGGCGGCAGAGTCCCTGGAAGACCAGGGGCGCTGCAGCCTCGATGACAAGGCCCGAGGCCTCCGTGCGGAGGATCTCGAGCGCTGCGTCCACGGCGGTGGTGGCGAGCCTCTGCTTTTTCGCTTCGGCGGTTTCGACGTTTTCCACGATTACGGTGCGCATCGTTCGCCTCCTTCGGAAAGGATGTTGAACGGATGGTGCACTGCAACCGCAGCGGGGGCCTGATTCCCGCGCATGTCAAGACTGCGTTTCATGACGGTCGTCTCTCAAATGAATGAGGGGACGTCCGTCCCCGAGAGGGATGAAGCATCCCCTCGGGGTTGATGAAAAAGGCCTTCCGACGATTGTCAGACGGACGCTGCCTTGAGCGCGGAGCCCGCGGCGTTCTTGAGGACCATTCTGGCGCGCGACACCCTCATCTCGTGAATGAGGTTGCCGATCGCCGTGACCGCCAGCGTCTCCGCCGCTTCGCGAGCGGTGGAGTCGAGGGCTTCGGTCAGACTGGTCCTGATGATCCTGCGAAGCGGATCATCGTCGGATGCTGCGGGCATCCTTGCGGCGTCGAGCATCATGTTCCGCATTCTCGAGAGGACGCGGAAGCTGAGCGGGACGGCTCGGGACTCGAAGCCTATGGCCTGAGCCTGAGCCGCGGCCCTGCTGTCGGCCCCAAGACGCGCGAGCGCCTTGAAGAGCCTGTCGAGGACCTCGGGCTCGAACTCGGCGAGCCAGTCCTGATCGGCCGTCGCTGCAAGCAGGGAGGCTTCCTCGGCTTCGCCGAGGCCCTCCATGCGCATGTGCCAGAAGCGGTCGATGACCGACCTGTCCTGGATCTGACGACCGAAGAACCCTTCGTCGATCTCGCTCGAATGGCCGCGCGTGTTGTCGGTGACGATCACGCGGGTCATGGGATGCGGAACGACGAGTTCGCCGGTTGCGCCGTTGTCGAGCGGAAGCCCCTCAAGAATGTCGTTGCAGCTCACCCACATGTCTGCAGGTGCTGCGCTGAATTCATTGATGAGAAGCGTCCAGCCGTGCTTCCAGGCGAGAAGCGCAGGACCGTCGATCCAGCGGGTCTCACCGCCCTGAAGGGCCCAGTGACCGAGAAGCTCGCGGCGGTCCATGCTGGCGCGTGCAGTGACGCTCACCACGGGAATGCCGAGGCGGGCGCAGAACTGCATGGCCGTGCTGGTCTTGCCGGAGCCCGACGGACCCGACACGTAGATCGGTTCACGACGAGCGAGGGTCCACCACGCGGCGAGCGTGCGGTAGTGCGCCTCGTTGAAGAAGTGGCACGGGTTCAGGACGGGGATGCGGGTGCGGGCGAAAGCAGGAAGCGTTTCGACTTGGTAGCCCAGGCAGTCGCGTTCGCCGGCGAGATGTTCGCCGAAGACGGAGGCCGGGACCGTGCGGGTTGCGGGAGTGAGATGGGAGAGATTGATGTCGGGAGTCATTTTGTTTCCTTTGAAAAAGAAAACGAGGACGCCCGACCCCATGTACCCCGCATGTGCAGGGCCCCGAGGGCAAACGCCCTCGTGGGGTTGAAGATGTGACGCGCGCCTTCTTCAGATGAAGAGGCGGCGGAGATTGTGCTTGCTTGACCGGAGTCTGCAGCATGCACGATGCAGCTTTTAAGCCCCTTCATGATGCACCGCCCCACCCCGTCTTGTCAAAGGGAATCTGAACATTCGCCTTTCCTCGTCAGCGGAAATCCCCCTCGGGGCGCAGGGCGCGAAACGCCCGTCCCGAGAGGCGCTTTGAGCTCAAGCGCTGCTTTTGACAGCCCTCCTGAAGCGCCCGCGTGTGGCGCGTTTGCAACGAAAGCGGCTCGCGCAAATACCATGTTTGCGGTATTCGGAATGCGTCCCGAACCTCCTTCCCCGCGTCCTCATCATTGCCGTTTTCAATGAGAACGATTGTCGCCAAGCCCTCTTGCGCAGTGAGAATGGGTCGCATTGTCGTTTATGAACAGCAGGTCGAATTGAGCGGAAAGTCGTTGAAGCCCCTTTTCCGGAGTTCGTGATGACGCTTGCGAAATGAGAATGGCTCGCATTAGAGTTTCATCCGACATTTCCACGCTGCTCCCGCCTTCGGGAGCGCGACAAACCATCAGGAGCATTTTCATGTTCAAGAAGTCCATGGCCGCCCTTGCGGTTCTCAGCCTTTCCGCGGGCCTTGCCTCCGCCTCCGAAGTCACGCTGTACGGCATCGTTGACAACGGCCTCCTCTACACGCATTCCAAGGTCGAAAACGACGGGGTTTCGACGAAGACCGACTCCTTCGGTCTTGAGAGCGGCATCTCCTCCGCGTCCCGCTTCGGCATCAAGGGTTCCGAAGATCTTGGCAACGGCATGACCGTGAGCTTCAAGCTTGAAAACGGCTTCAACTCCGACGACGGCAGCTTCGGCGACGACCGCCTCTTCAACCGCGAGTCCTCCCTGACGCTCTCCGGCGACTTCGGCAAGCTCTCCTTCGGCCGCATGGGTGCGATCGGTTCCGCCGCCGGCGACTTTGACGCCGCCTTCGGCATCGGCGACGCCTTCGACGGCGGTGACGGCGACGTCTTCGGCTTCGCCACGTCTGACCGCTACGACAACATGGTCACCTACCAGACGCCGAGCTTCTCCGGCTTCCAGGCCACGGTCCAGTACTCGCTCAACGAAAGCAGCGTCGACAACAAGCTTCGCGAAAACTCCTCCCAGGTCGACCGCTACCTCGGCCTCGCGCTGACCGCCGAACTCGGCGCTTTCCAGGGCGTGCTCGCCTATGAAACCCAGAACTACACCTCCTTCGGTGACAACGCTCAGGACAACACCGAAGACGGTCAGGTCGTCTACCTCGGCGGCAACTACGACTTCGAAGTCGCCAAGGTCTTCGTGATGGGCCAGTACTTCAAGGGCCTCGCTGAAAATCCGTTCGCCGCCGACGCCTTCAAAGATGATGATCCTGTTAACGGTGAAGGCGTCAAGGGCTTCGGCGCTCACGTCGGCACGATCGTCCCCGTTGCGGGCGGCGACTTCACGGGCGGCCTCTACTACGTCGACTCCACGGCCAAGTACGCCGAGGAAGACGCCGACGGCAAGTACTACGGCGTCGCCCTCAAGTACGAATACCCGCTCTCCAAGCGCACCTCCGTCTATGGCGGCACGGGCTGGTACAAGGCCAAGGTCGACTACTCCGCCGACGACGTCTACAAGGAAGAAGGCTACCAGGCCTACCTCGGCCTCACGCACTGCTTCTAATGAGGCTCACGCATTGATCCTTCGGTCCGCAGGGGAAAGATCGGTTCCGCGGACCGGGATTCAGGGTTGAAAAACAGGACGGGCGGCGAGTCGCCCGTTTCCTTTGCGCCGATCGGCACGCATCGACGATCCTCAAAGATGCAGATGTACGGCGGGGTGTCGTTTATAAACAACTGCAGGGGAGCGCTTAACAAGACACCCTGCCCTGCCCTTGAACGTCCGGCTTCTGGCCCGGTTGTTGCCAATTAGCAACACTCCGCACACGAAATACATATTTTTACATCCGCGCCTGACGTCACGATCGTCCCTTTTTGAAGGCCCGTTTTGCCGCCCCTCGGGAATACCCTTTCTTCGCGAAAAGAAGGCGGCAAACCCTTGCGCATCAAGGGGAGCGCTCATTTCGTCCGGATCCGTCGAAGTCGTCCCGAAATGCCCCAGCGTCGCTCGTGGACGTTCGCTTTCATTTGCCCGGACGTCGTTGAGATGGGTTTGCGTACCGCCCGCATCGGCACTAGATTTTCGTTGCGATCAATTCAAACCCATCGATCCTCCGGAAACGGAGGAAATTGGAGAAATACACAAATGTTCAAGAAGTCTCTCGCCGCGCTCGCCGTTCTCGGCGCTGCCGCCGGCTATGCCTCCGCTGCTGACGTTACCCTCTACGGCATCGTCGACACGGGCCTCATCTACACGCACCAGTCCTTCGACGATAGCGAACCGGCTCACGTCAACAAGTTCGCCATGGAATCCGGCGTCTCCTCCGCCTCCCGCTTCGGCCTGAAGGGCACGGAAGAACTCGGCAACGGCCTCAAGGTCGGCTTCAAGCTTGAAAACGGCTTCCAGGCCGATTCCGGCGCACTCAATTCCGACAAGCGCATCTTCGACCGCGAAGCTTCCGTCTCCGTCTACTCCGACTTCGGTACGCTCTCCATGGGCCGCATGGGCGGCGTTGGCTCCGGTGCCGGCACGTATGACCTCGTCCTCGCCACGGCTGATGCCTTCGACGGCGGCGACAACTACGTCTTCGGCTTCGCCAAGTCCGACCGCTACGACAACATGGTCACGTACCAGACCCCGAAGTTCGCCGGTCTCCAGGCTACGGTCCAGTACTCCTTCAACGAAGACAGCACCGACACGGCTCGTGAAGGCTCCTCCGCCGTGAACCGCTACAGCTCCGCCGCTCTTACCGGCGACTTCGGCGCTCTCCAGACGGTCCTCGCCTACGAATTCCAGAACTACAAGTCCTTCGGCGCTGATGAACACGACGACGGCCACATCGTCTACCTCGGCGGCAACTACGACTGCGGCTTCGCCAAGACCTTCGTCATGGGCCAGTACTTCAAGGGCATCAAGGCCGGTCAGCTCACCGCCATTACTGAAGCCGATGCCGATCTCATCGACACCGCTGGTAATCCGGAAGAATCCGCTGCCGCCGGCGTCAAGGGCTACGGCGTTCACCTCGGCACGATCGTCCCGGTTGCCGGCGGCGACCTGACGGTTGCGGCCTACTTCACGGACTTCACCGTCGAATGCGATGATGGTGAAGACGGTGATGCCAAGAGCTACGCCTTTGGTGCCAAGTACGAGTACTACCTCTCCAAGCGCACGTCCGTCTACACGGGTGCCGGCTTCGCTCAGGTCAAGTACGACGACGGTTCCGACAAGACGACCCAGGCCTACCTCGGTCTGACGCACCGCTTCTAACCGGATCCTTCAGTGCTCGGACCTGATCCTCTGCACTGAGTCCTCATGAAGCAATGGCCGGCGGCCTCCGAAAGGAGCCGCCGGCCTTTTGCATGCCCGCCGTTTTCGTGCGCCTTTCCCTTCCCTCTCATCATCGACGGCCTTCGCGATTCCGGACCGCGCCGCCCTCCGACAAAGCACCCGACCAAAAGAAAGACCGCCCTGCGTGATGCAGGACGGTCTTGTCGTCTGGTGCCCTCAAGAGAGGGAATCCACTTGTCAGCGAACGATCAGAAGGGGCACGTCGCACTCGCTCGCAACCGTCATCGTGACGGAGCCGAGCAGCGTGGCGGAGACGGAACTGTAGCCGTGGGAGCCCATGACGATCATGTCGTAGTTCTCTTCCTCGGCGTGTTCGGCGATGACGTCGCCCACGTCGCCGTAGAGCGTCTTGGTCGAGACGTTCATCCCGGCGCGCGTGAGAATGGCCTCGACCTCGTTGGCGATCGTGCCCGTTTCGGCAAAGCCGTTGGCCTGTTCGTCCTCAACGCTCTTCTGAACGTGGATCAGCATGAAGGACGTGCCCTGTTCGAAGAGCTCGACATGCTCCGTGAAGAAGCCCTGGACGCGAAGCGACTGGTCGGACTCGTCAAGGCAGATCGCGATGCGCTTCAGGGACTCGGAAGTCGGCATGCGTTCGCGGATGAGCAGAATGGGACGATGAGAGTGCGCCACGACGTCGTTCGAAACGGAGCCGAAGAGCAGGCTGTCGAGCGGGCCCTTGCCGTGCGTGCCCATCACGACCATGTCGGCCGAAAGCTTGTCGGCGGCGGAAACGATGGTCTGAACGGGAGAGCCGACGCCGTAGTCGAGCGTCACGTTGGCGGGAAGCGTGCCGCAGCGGTCGATGATGGAGTCGAAGACGGTCTTCGCCTCCTCGCGGTAGAACTCGTCAAGGGTTTCAGGGTCCGTCGCAAAGCGGATTCGGTCCGAAGCGGGCTCCTGGGCGTAGAAGATGTGGATCTCGGGATCCTTGCCGAAGAGGGCGGGCTTGCCCGTCGCCCAGAAGGCGGCGTTCTTGCTGCGTTCAGACGCGTCGATGGGAATAAGAATCTTCATTTTTGTGGTCCTCCTCAGAGGTGCTCCTCGACGCAGGGTCCGCCGGAACGGTCGGAACGAAAGGGAGGCGTCGAATCACACCCTTGTGCCCCTTATCTTATAGAAAGAATCGGACCTTCGGGAGAAAAAATCGACATATGGCTTCCTATTTGATAGCACTTTTGCGTCACGCGTGAACGCCTCTTGACCCGGCCCTCCTTTACGGGCCGTCTTTACACGGCAAGGAGCCACAAAAGGTCATGCAGGAAACGAGGCACGCATAGGAAAAGAGCCGCCGGACGCTTTCGTTCCGACGGCTCCTGATTGTTTGGACCGGGTCTCTTTTACTTGTCCTTCGCCTCGGCCACGACGAGCGTGAGGCCGACTGCACGCAGCGAGTCGAGCAGCACCTGAAGCGTCGGGTTGCCGGACTTGCCGAAGGACCTGTAGAGGACCGCGCGGCCGATGCCGCTCGCCATGGAAACCTGGCTCATGCCGCGGCAGCGGAAGAGCTCGCCGATGCTCGCAGCGGCATCGGAGGCGGATCCAGTGTTGAAGGCCTTGCAGATGTTGTCCATCTGAACCTGGTTATCCTCGAGGGACTTGGGCATGAGGACCGTCTTGTGCGAATTCATTCTGATCATCGCTTTCTCTCTGTTTGTTTTGCGTTGAGGTTCGGCCTTCAGCGGCGGCCCCTTGACGCAAGGCCCTGTCGTTCCTGCCTCTGCGGGGTATTGTGCGTATCCCCGACAGGCACGACAGTCTCGAATCCGAGGGACCGTCAGGCCGTGTTTTGTTTCGCGTATATGATACAGTCGCACCGCCCCCTGCTGTCTACGACAAACACCTGAGTCGGGCTCATAAAGAAAAAATTTCTTGCGCCTGATCAAGGGTTTTTCCCAAAATTAACCTTTCTCCGATGATTGAGCACGGCGTTTGGTTGTCGTCTTTAGGTTTCTCCCAAGCGTCATGAGACTGATTCTCGGGTCCTGAAGACTTCTGCAGGAGCGAGGTTTCGACCCGTTTGTCGTGAAAAGGTGAACAATCTGAAGGATTTGGTTGCATTTGCCCGCCCTCTCCTGTTCTCCGGAGGACTCGTGCATCCTTAACAGACTAAACAGTCCAATAAGGATAAAAATTTCTATGTCGAAGCACGGTTTTTCAAGCCATCAAAAAGGCCGCTTTGCGATGACGGCGAAACGGCCTTTTTGAGAGTCGTGAACGGGCTGGAGTCGGGATCAGGCTCCGAGGCTTGCGACGAGTTCGGGCGCGAACTGCTGGCACCAGCCGTAGGCGGTGAGCAGGATGCCCGCGACGGGCACGAGCGCGTAGATGAGGAACTTCTCAAACGCGCCCCAGGTCCTGACCTTCGAGCGGAAGACGAAGGCGAAGACCACGGCTGCGCCGAAGATGAAGGAGCCCTGGCGGAAGTTCTGGCGGGCCTCCTCGATCGTGAAGTCGAACATCATCGAGAGGGAGACCGAGATGGCCCAGGCGCAAATGATCGCGCCGGCCACCCAGAGGGCAGTGCCGATTCTGTCTTTCATAATTGGATGTCAGTCGGGTTCTTGTGGTTGGAAAAGGATTCCGTATTGTAGTCCCACGGGACGAGCGCCGTTGAAGCCGATCCGATTGCCGCGCCGCCCTCGCCCGCCGCCTCGTTCATGACGAAGGCATGCCGATGCACGTTTTCTCCTTTAGCAGAAGGCATTCCCCTTAAAATGACGTCATCCAGCAATTCTCGAAGAGGACGCCATGCAGAGCCCGAATCCGAAGATCCATGACATTGCCATTCTCAACGCCCGCGTGCTCGACGTCTTCACGGGAGCGCTCGAGACGAAGACCGTACTTGTTGACGACGGACTCATCCACGGGTTCGGTTCGGAACCCGCAAAAGAGACGTTCGACGCACAGGGTGCTGTGCTTCTGCCGGGCCTCATCGACTCGCACGTGCACATCGAGAGCTCGATGCTCTCGCCCGCGGGCTTCGCCGCACTGGTGCTTCCGTTCGGTACCACGACCGTCATCGCCGACCCTCATGAAATGGCCAACGTCGGAGGCGCAGCTGCCATGCACGGGCTCGTCGAGGCGTGCAAGGATCTTCCGCTTGACGTGAAGCTCATGGTTCCGTCCTGCGTACCCGCCCTGCCCTTCGAGGATGCGGGGGCAGTCATTGATTCTATTGAGACGCAGGCGCTCCTCGAGCAGCCCGAGTTCTTCGGTCTGGGCGAGATGATGAACGTGCCGGGCATCGTCAATGGCGACCCCGAGGCCTGCAGCAAGGTTGCGGCTGCCGTGAAACTCGGCAAGCCCATTGACGGCCACGCGCCGCTCTGCACGGGCGTGGATCTCGAAGCCTATGCCCGTGCAGGCATCCGCACGGACCATGAATGCACGACGGCTGAGGAGCTCAGGGAACGCATTGCGCTCGGGATGTACGTCTCGATCAGGGAAGGCTCGCTCGCGAGAAACCTGCTTCCGTTGATTGAGAACCTCACCGCCGACCTCTCGAGACGCTGCAGCTTCTGCACCGACGACAGGCACGCCGCCGACACGCTCGAGCGCGGGCACATCAACGGCATGCTGGCGATGGCCGTCAAGGCGGGCATTCGTCCCGTGGACGCCGTGAGGATGGCGACGCTCAATACCGCCGAATGCTATGGCCTTCAGGACCGCGGCGCGATTGCGCCCGGACGCAGAGCCGACCTGCTGCTTGTCGACAACCTCGAGGACTTCAGGCCGCTCGCCGTCTGGACGAAGGGCCGGCTCGTCGCCCGCAACGGGAGCCTCGTCATCGACGCTCCGAAGCAGAAGCCCGGATTTCTTGCGGACACGGTGAGGATTGCGCCCGTGACGGCCGAATCCTTCGACTTCCAAGCCCCGTCCGGGAAAGCCAGGATGATCGGCCTTCTGCCTCACAGCCTCATCACCGAGGAGAAGATTGCTGAAGTGAAAACGCTTGACGACGGAACGGTGAGGCTCTCCGACAATCCGGGATGCGTGAAGCTTGCGGTCGTCGAACGCCACAGGCGCACGGGCCGCATCGGCACGTGTCTTCTTGATCCCGCCTACGGACTCAGAGGCGGCGCGATCGCCACGTCGGTTTCCCACGACTCGCACAACATCGTTGTAGCAGGTGACGACGAAGAGGACATGGCGCTTGCCGTACAAAAGATTGAGGACATGCAGGGCGGCATCGTCATGGTCTCGAAAGGCAAGGTGCTCGACGCGCTTCCGCTTCCCGTCGCGGGCCTCATGAGCGACGGGACGCCCGAAGAGACGGCGGCGGCCATCAGACGGCTCACGAAGCTCGCCCACGGGCACTACGGCATTTCGAAGGACAGCGACGCCTTCATGACGCTCTCCTTCCTGGCGCTCCCCGTGATTCCGCACCTCAAGCTCACGACGAAGGGGCTCTTCGACGTCACCCGATTTGCGTTCGTGCCAAATGATGCGGGCGCATGAAGACGGTCGAGGACGACTGAGCGTCCGGATTTCATCCGGCCGGCTGCAATTTTTGCCCGCCGTCATGCTTTTCCCCTGATTCGGGCGTTTTCTGCGTTTTTTTGCCTTTCTCTCGTGTACACTTGAGCTCATTCGTTATTTACGCAAGATCAGGAACATGTCCAACGTCTTCATCACCGGCGCTTCCAGCGGCATCGGCGCGGCACTTGCCCGCCAGTATGCGCAGCGAGGCGACGTCCTCGGGCTCGTCGCCCGCAATCCCGAAAAGCTGCAGGCCCTCATCGACACGCTTCCCGGCGACAAGTCTCGCTACCACGCGATTCCCGCCGACGTGACGAAGAAGGATGAGATCATTGCGGCCGCACAGAAGTTCGAGGCCCTTTCCGGCGGCGCTGACATCGTGATCGCCAACGCGGGCATTTCCATCGGCTGCAAGACCGAGTTCTACGAGGACCTTGAGGTGATGGAAGCCATCTACAGGACGAACGTCTTCGCGATGGCCTACACCTTCCACGGCTTCATCGAGCCGATGACGAAGCGCGGCCGCGGCAAGCTCGTGGGCATCGCCTCGGTCTCGGGCATTCGCGGCCTTCCCGGCAGCGAAGCCTACGGTGCGTCCAAGTCCGCCGTCATCACCTACAACGAAAGCCTGCGCGTCGGCCTCAGGAAGACGGGCATCAAGGTCCAGACGATCAGTCCGGGCTTCGTGAGGACGCCGCTCACGAGCGCCAATCCCTACAAGATGCCCTTCGTGCTCACGCCCGACGAATTCGCCGAGCGCGCCGTCAAGACCATCGACAGCGACGCCTCCTACCGCACGATTCCCTGGCAGATGGGCCTTCTCGCGAAGGCCATGCGCATTGCGCCCAACTGCCTCTGGGACAAGATCGTCGCCAACCGCAAGCAGAAGCCCCGCCTCGCCGACAAGCAGAAGGCCGAGGCCGAGGCCGCGCAGAGGAAATGAGCGCGCCTCAACACGGGATCCGATCGGCTCGATCCTGATTGAGCCGGTCCATTTTCATAGAAAAAGACCAGCGACCTTCCGGCGGCGCGACGTCGTCGGCAGGTTCATGCGCGACATGAATCCGCGTAGCGCGTGCCGGCACACGCCGACCCTCATGGAGATTCACATGACCACCTACAAGCCCACCGGTGAGAAGCCCGACGAATTCAACCTTTATCTTCAGGGACGCATGGCCGCGCTCGGTCTCGATCCGAAGACCATCGCGGAAAACACGGGGATTGCGCTCCCCACGGTTCTCACCCATCTGAACCTCCCCGGCAAGCCCATCAAGGCCCAGAGCATCCAGAAGTTCGCAGCCGAGCTCCGCGTTCCTTATGCGGTGCTTCGCGACCTCTACACGCGCGTGCGTTGCCAGGGCAAGGTTCGCACAAAGTACGTCATCGGCATGATGCCCAAGGGCGAAACCGCCCTGCTCGCCATGATGATCAAGAACACCCTGACCTACAGGTCCATTCCGATGACCGAATTCTCGGAGATGACGGGCATTCCTCTTGATCAGCTCATGTATCCCCCGAGAAAGCCCTCCGACGCCTTTGTTGCCGCCCTTGCACAGGGTTTTGACGTCGACGAAGACGCCATCCGTGAACATGCCACCAGTCTCGTGGGTACGAAGGCCAGGACGCCCATCGTGCTCTCCGAGCTCCAGAAGCGGGGCCTTTGCTTCAGGGACTGGATCGCCATGACCAACTGCTCCGTCGAGAACGCCTACAGGCTCCTGGTCGGCAGATTCCCGCTCGATCCCGACCTCAAGATCACGGCTGCCCTGGCGCTTCGCATCGATCCCGAAGAATTCATCTTCAGATACGACACCTCAAAGAGCACCACCGCCTCCGAGGCCAGGCGTGCGAAGCGCTTCTGCGAGCTTGTCATTGCCATGATGGAGCGCAAGAAGCTCACGAAGTCCGAGTTCATTCACAAGAGCGGCGTGCACTCCTTCACGGCCGACACCATGCTGGCCGGCGAGACGACTTCGCTCCTCTACAGAACGATGGAAAAGACCGCGGCGGCCCTGGAGATCCCCATCGAAACGATCATCGATCATATTTCGGGACTCAAGCCCGCCATTTGACGTCTGTCCGCGCCAAAGAACAAAATGCCCGCTCTCCTTTCGGACAGCGGGCATTCTGTTTTCGCCTATGCAAAATCGTACCGGGGCCCTAATCCCGGACGATACGAACCAGAGCAAGTCAACTCCGGTACGTTCTGTTGCCTCCTCGACGTCATCCGTCAGTTGTAATGACCAAGTCGCGGGAGACGAATTCTTCAGGGCTTGTTCCTGCGGCAGCCCTTGGTGTGGAAATATCCGGTGGAATCCTTTTCAAAGATCGTGCCGACCGGATACGGTATTTTGCCATCATAGCACATGCTGCGCATTTCAGGCGAAATCGAAATCGAGAAGCGAATTTTCATCATCTGTTGACGCGTGAGCTCGACACCCGCCTTCCTGGGGGCGTCGGCCGACACCCCGGCCGAGATCCTGACGCACCGACCGCCGTGGATGACGGCCGTACGCTGAAAGGCTCCGCACTTCTCCAGCATGGCCAGAACGAGGAACGCCGTCTGTTCGGTGGTGATCAGGCGGGCCAGCGCCTCGAGACCGCCCTCGGCCTGAAGGACGCGGGCGGCATTTTCAAGGTGGGCAGGATTCCTGCAGAGAGGCGCGACCTGATGAATCATTCGATTGAGTGAAAGCCATTGCTCGTCGACGACGGGCTCCATGAGGGTCTTGCTTTTTAAGTTTGGTGTCATTTCTATCGCTTGTGTTATTGTGAAGAAATGTCGAAACGCCTGCGCGGTTGCGACGTGAACATCGTGCCATGCTGCTCAAATGTTTTCAACCCGAGCAAATGGTGGAAACGTCTTCTGCAGGCGTTTGCAAAGCGGTTTTCCGCTTTTGAAATCATTTTGATGGGGTGAAGACCACTGCCGCTTCAACAGAACGTGATCGCCGTCAACGCCTGAAAGAGAGCGGCCTTAAGGCGACGTTCACTTCCGGGGTTCATCAGGCACGTCGACGAGGCTCTCCTTTATTGATTCAGATCAACCCTCCCTGAAATCACCCTCGAGATCAGGGATCAGGCGTAAAAAAAGGACCGCCCGAAGGCAGTCCTCTTGAGTGTCGAATGGCGTGCAGAGTGCGCAGTCGTCAGCGCATCATGCCGTCGCAGGCCGTGCAGAGCTCTTCGATGTAGTCGATGCGGGAAAGCGCATGAGACCAGCAGACCGGAATGCCGTTGTCGCCGTCCTGACCGTAGATGATGCCCGCGAGGCCGCCCGTAACCGCACCGATCGTGTCGGCGTCACCACCCAGATTGACGGCCTTGAGGACGGCATCGACGTAGTTGTCGGAGTTGATGAGGCACCAGAGGGACGCCATGAAGACGTCGGAGACGAAGCCCGAATTCGGCACGGAGACGCGCGCGAGGTGCGGCATGAGCTGCAGCTTCGGGAGGTAGTAGTCCGGAATCTCGACGAAGTGGTTCTCAATGAGCGCTTCAAGTGCCTCGGCGGGCTTGTGGCCCTGAAGGAGCTCGTCGACGTAGCACGAGTAGAGGCGGCAGATGCCGATGCTGATCTGGTGGCTGTGCGTGAGAGAGCCTGCCGCATCGACGATCTCGAGGCGGTCGGGGCTGTTGAGAAGCGCATAGGGGAGCATGCGCATGAGTGCGCCCGCGCCGTTGTCGAGAATGTCGCCGCCGCCGCAGATGTCGGCGGGCGTGCCGCTGCGATGGCGCGAGACGGCTCTTGCCGTCGTGCGACCCCAGCCGTAGGCCTTGCCGTCGGGGGTGTAGGCCCCCTCGTGCAGCCAGCGGTCGAACTTCATCATCACGTCCTCGGCATCGTAGCCCTGCCTTTCACGAAGGCTGTCGAGCTCGGCCAGAATCATGGCCGTATCGTCCGACCAGAAACCGACGGGCTTTTCATGCCAGCCGAGGGGCTGCATGTTCTCGCAGACGTAGGTGTCCCTTTCCTTCCCTTCATAGGGCACGCCAAGAGCGTCGCCGACGGCTGCGCCGACAACGGCCTGCAAAAGATGCGACATCGAGAATTTCCTCCAATCCCGGGACGACCATCGTCCTAGGGTTTTCATTTACTCCCCGATTGTAGCCTATTCGCGTAAACCCTGAAGGGGACCGTTTTCACTTCCCAGGCCTTTTCCCCTGCAAAGCGGCGGCCTTGGCCCGACCTCTTCAGTAATTTTACGCATTTCTTCTGACCAGCATCCCATGAATGGGTTACGGCTCAGCCGCTCCGCCCTCCCCCACCGAAGGGGTCCGAGCGGCTCACCCGCTCTGTTTTGGCACCTTTGCACGGCAGTCGATCAGCTCGAAACGACTGCAGGAGTAGAAACCGCTTCCTCTCAAACCCCAAATTCGAGGGTTTACCCCAACGGGTCTGAAGCTTAATGAATGTCCCTTATGGCTAGGGGCTTTTCCGGCGGCGTACATTTGCTCTCGCCGGCAAACAAAAACCCCGCCAGCCGTCCCGAACCAACCGGACGGCGGCGGTTTCCTTCAACCTCAGATGATAATCATATGAAAATCAATTTCCATCAACTGGTATCCGACGTCGGATCAAAGAAAGACAAGATGGCCGTAGGCCTTCTTCTTCTGTACGCCCAAGTTGCTAGCGCTGGGGACGTGCAGGCCTTCGACAAACTGTACACCCAGCTCACGGGCTGGGCCCAGGGCTCCTTGGGTAAGTCCATTGCTATCATCTTCCTGCTTGTCGGTCTCGCAGTCGGTTTTGCTAAGGGAAGTTTGTATGCCGCAGTTGTATCGATCGCCTGTGGCCTGACCCTTATGATAGCACCTTCCGTCATTGACAGCATCTTCACTGTCTGATGGCGGCACCCGAGGGCGTTCGCGTCCCGACCGGCCTTGACGACCCGCCTCGATTTCTCTTTTTCGATGCGGACCTCGTCGCCGTGGTCCTCACCGTGACCTATCTCGGTGCGGTGCTGGACCACATTGGGGCCGGCGTCTTTCTGGGCGCGCTGTCGGCCTACGGCTGGCACAAGGTCTCGGGCCTTCACGGCCGCGGCTACGGCGCAGCGCTCGCCTACTGGCATCTCGGCGCGTCTTCCTTCGGGCGGACGCCGCCGAGCTCGGCCAGACACTTCGTACGCTGAAGCCCGTCCGCCGACGGTCAGGTCCGAACGTCAATCACTTCCCCCCATTCCCCTGGGCCGCAGCCGTGCGTCCGCGCACGCGCAGCCGCCTCGGGGATCCTTCCCATGCTCTACACATCCATCGTCGCCGAACGCATCGGCTTGAGACGAAGCTTTGCCGTCATCATGGCGATGAGCTTCGCGCTCAACTTCATCCTTGCCCTCGCGCTTCTCCTGCAGCAGCCCGAGACGCGCACCATCGTCGTTCCGCCCACGCTCGCCGCCGAGCGCGAGGTCTGGACCTTCGACGAGGCGGGTCCCGGCGCGCCGTACCTCGAGCGCTGGGCCCTCTCCGTCCTCTCCCATGCGGCAAGCGTCACGCCCGAAACCGTCGACTCCTCCCGCCGCGTCGTCCTTCAGCACGTTGATCCGGGCTTCTACGGAAAGCTCGAGGAGGCCCTCATCGTTGAGGCCGACCGCATCAAGAACCTAAAAACAAGGAAACCCTCACTAGGTCGGTCAAGCAAAGCTCGAAATCTTG
>ERZ838827.981-NODE-981-length-25864-cov-10.202061_pt1 | contig 25864 bp, 21 predicted proteins | sample MGYA00519881_ERZ838827 | MGnify/ENA primary metagenome ERZ838827 (study PRJEB31850, sample SAMEA3708842) | human gut metagenome | biome: human gut; feature: human-associated habitat; material: faeces | place: China | collected 2014 ...
TTTATTATTTTTCGAATCATGTTTTTTCTCGCTTAAAATGACGCATTTAATTAAGATGCAAAGGTAGATAAAATCCGCTATTCAGCCAACGAGTTTGATTATAATTTCTATTTTGTTAAAATATGGAGCGGCACTCATAACAAATAGTACGAAACCAAAAAGAAAGAACGTTTGTTTGGGAAAGTAGCGGAAAGGAAGTATCTTTGTCTACACTTATTCAAAGTATATTCATATAAAAGGTATAAATTATGGAATATGTATTATCAGACAGGAAGTTGTTACCTTATGGTATGATGAACTTCGAGGACATCCGTTTGGACAATTATTATTACGTGGATAAAACCTCTTTCATCCCTTTGATAGAGCAGTCGGATCGTTTCTTCTTTTTTATCCGTCCGCGTCGATTCGGAAAAAGTCTGACCTTGAATATGCTTCAACATTATTATGACATACGTACCAAAGATAAGTTTGACGCTTTATTTGGCGACCTTTATATCGGAAAGCACCCTACGAAAGACCGTAATAGCTATCTAGTAATAAAATTAAATTTCTCAGGAATCAGTGGAGATTTACACAGCTACCGCAAAGGTCTGGACGAACATTGCAAAATCGTATTTGACTATTTCTGCGATGTTTATGCCGACTATTTACCCGAAGGAATCAAAGAAAAAATGAACGAAAAAGACGGGGCAGTCAGCCAATTCGAATATCTGTTTATGGAATGCGCTCGTGTAAATCAAAAGATTTATCTCTTCATTGATGAATATGACCATTTCACCAATACAATACTCTCTGATGTCGACAGCATGAACCGTTACACTGATGAGACACACAAAGAAGGTTATTTACGTGCCTTCTTCAATAAAATAAAATCCGGTACCGACTCCAGCATCAAACGTTGTTTCATCACAGGTGTCAGTCCCGTAACAATGGATGACTTGACCAGCGGCTTCAATATCGGCACTAATTACTCCCTTTCATCAGAATTCAATGAAATGATGGGATTCACAGAAAGTGAAGTTCGCGAAATGTTAACTTATTATTCTAATACAGGGCATTTCAACCATACCATCGATGAATTGATAGAAATTATGAAACCGTGGTATGATAATTACTGCTTTGCACAAGAATGTTATGGTCAAACCACTATGTACAATTCTAACATGGTGCTTTATTTCGTCAAAAACTACATCCGATACGGTGAAGTACCGAAGGACATGGTAGAAGACAACATCCGTATCGACTACGAGAAATTGCGTATGCTCATCCGCAAAGATAAAGAGTTTGCGCACGATGCTTCCATCATACAGACCTTAATAAGCCAAGGCTACATCACTGGAGAAGTGAAGAAAGGATTTCCAGCCGCCAGTATTATTGATCCAGACAACTTCATCAGCCTACTCTATTATTTTGGTATGCTTACTATTAATGGTACACATGAAGGAAAGTGCAAACTCACCATTCCTAATCAAGTAGTCCGCGAACAGCTTTACACCTATCTATTGAACACTTACAATGAAGCCAACTTAAGCTTCAGTAATTATGAAAAAAATGAATTATCCAGTTCACTCGCTTATCGAGGTACATGGAAAGCATATTTTGATTATATAGCCGATTGCCTGAAGAGTTATGCCTCCCAGCGTGACAAACAAAAGGGAGAATTTTTCGTGCATGGTTTCACATTAGCCATGACTGCACAAAACCGATTCTACCGTCCCATTTCGGAGGCAGACACACAAGAGGGATATGCCGACATCTTCCTATCTCCATTATTGGATATTTATCCCGACATGAAACACAGCTACATAATCGAGTTGAAATATGCCAAATACAAAGATTCAGAGAATCGTGTGGAAGAATTACGATTGGAAGGTATCGCCCAAACAAACCGTTATGCTGATACTGATACAGTGAAAAATGCAATTGGCACCACACAGTTGCATAAGATTGTAGTAGTGTATAAAGGAATGGAAATGAGAGTATGCGAGGAAGTATAATTCTCTAATTATATCTAAAACACAAACAGGCGGGATTTTTCCCGCCTGTTATTCATTCATAAATATACCTATTTATAAGATAATCAATTACAAGGTTGCTGCCTGCACACCTACCACTCCGGCAATCGCACCGGCAACAGCAATAATCACTTTCAAAATAATACTCCACGTTTTTTTCATAGACATTTTTCTTTTTTATTAAACACTAAATAAACACCCTAACCATCAATCATTAATTGACAATTCATTATGCGGCAGGATCCGGTGCTTCTCCGCTACCGCCACCTTCATTTCCTCCACCTTCTTCTCCACCATCATCCGGTTTTTCAGGATCATTAGGAGAAATAGTCATATTAAGCTTCTTCAGATATTCATCCAAGCTAATCAGATCCAACTTCTCATCTGCACGGGTGGCAGTCTTTGTAACGCGCAGCTCTTTATTCGCCTGAAAAAAGATACGAACACTCTCTACACTTTTGGCATTAATATCCTTCGCCAGTTCAGCACCTTTCGAACGAGCAGTCAACATAAAGACACCCAAACCTTCAATATTCACAGACTTACCTTCCAGCAGCTGCTCCTTCATCTTTTCCACAAAATTTTGAATCACACTCTTGATATCACCGACAGACAACGAAGAACGATCCTGCATTTTCTGTGCAATATATTTCAGATTGACAGACTGACCTAAAGTGATCAGATGCGGATAATACCTCTTAGGAGAATTGGGAACACGCGGATCTGTTGGTCGCGTAATGACTTTGTAAATTACACTCATACTACGTTTTTTTAAAGATTTAAATTCAAGTTATTTATTCACGTTTTGTTGATCAACAATGCAAAGGTGAAGCTTTTATTCCGGATAGAAAAGAAAAAAGCCCCTTGCGGAGCTCTTTATATTTAATCAAGTATATAGCGACTTATAAATCAATGATATAATCAAGCATTTATAATCTTCCAGTCTCCAATCGTACACCGTTCGCTATCAAAACTGACAGCCACCTTTACGACAGGCAATCCACATAAAGCAAAGCGTTCCGGATAATTCTTCAAATCAATTTGCTCCATCGCTTCACCCGCACTTTTATTCAATTTCAGTTCCATCAAATACAACGTAGTCCTTGTACGAAGTACCACATCCACCCGTCCGCGGGGAGTACGTACTTCCACATCTACATAATAACCTAACAGACTAAATATGATATAAAGCATTTGTTGATAATGACCTTCATATTTCGTATTATCACATTGGGGGATAGTAGACAAAAATGTTTGCAAGCGACCTAAAGCTGCATCCATATCACCATTACGGATATCACGCGAGAGGTAGGCTACCGTAGTCGAAGCTTCCGGTGCTTTGCTGCCAACATAATGCGGAAGAAGACTTTTCATCAAGCCTATCCTTACCTCCTTATTAGGGACATCCAATGTATATAAATCAAGCTCCTTATCATAATTCTTTATCGTAATATAACCACTCTGGTATAATAATGGAAGAATGCTTGTCATCCTTTCTGTTGGCGCATCGAAATCCTCTACAGTAGTCTTATTATTTCCGATTTCAGAAGGTTCTACTCCGAATTTCTCCAGCATCTTTATCAAATATGTAGGTGTACCGCTACCAAACCAATAAGAATTAAATTTACCATCCGCAAAGGCATTTAGCAAACTGAAAGGATTATATATATCGGGCGAAGGAGATGTGAAATGATAACCATCATAATTTTCTTTCAATTTCATCAAAGCCTCTTCAGGTGTTATTTCCAATTTCTTTGCCAATCCTCCCAAATCATCCTTCATTTGCAAACGTATCTCATCCTCACTAATTCCACAGATAGCAGCGTATGGTTCATCCATACTAATATTCTTTATATTATTCAACTCACTAAAAATACTAAGTTGGGAGAATTTGGTAATACCGGTCAGAAATACATATCGCAAATAAGGATCACAAGCTTTTAACGGACTGTAGAAATTACGCATGATATTTCGCAAAACGCCAAGATTCTCCTGTTCATGCACTACATCAAGCAGAGGTGCATCGTACTCATCAATAAGCACCACCACTTTTTTGCCGGTCTGCTGGTAAGCGGTAGTTATCAGATCAATCAATCGCAAATTCGGATCGCCTCCTGCTGCATTAAGACCGAACACACGTTCATGCCTTGTAAGCATGAAGTCAAGAAGGCGTTCCAACCCTCCTTTATCAACGTGCTTTGCCATGCTCAGATCAAAGTGAAGTACCGGATATTCCACCCAGTCCTTCTCCAGTTTTTCCATAGCCAATCCATGAAACAATTCCTTACGTCCGGAAAAATAGCTATGCAGTGTGGAAGTAAGTAATGATTTACCGAAACGTCGTGGACGACTCAAAAACATATATTTAGCAGAAGAATGAGTCATCCGATGCACATACTCCGTTTTATCAATATAAAGGTAATTCCCCTCACGTATTTCCGAGAATGTCTGAATCCCGATAGGATATAATCTTTGCAAATCTTCCATATCAATCATATTTTTCACAAAGCTACTAAAAATTATCCATCAGTCATTGCTTTACAAAAAAAATATCAACTATCTTCACAGACAGTTGATATAATAGAAATCACATCGGATTTACACCGACATGAGGGCGTTAATCAGGAATACACCGCCGTATATTTCCTGACCACAAATGTAGGGGCTTCATGTGTGTAGCATGAAGTTAGGGACCTACATGTTCCATCTCACTTTCGTGTAAAGTATTAAAAGTACTCTATGACATTATTAACTTAAAAAATATCAGCCATTAATGACTTTAGTCTTCCTTGGTATGAGATTGTTCTCCATATCCATAACCGTAGCCATATCGCTTACCATAGCCATAATACTTGCCATATTTACCATAACCATAATAATAGCCATACTTTCTTCTCTTCAGATCCAAACCATTTATTACAGTACACAAGCTAGGCAGTTTATTGTTTTCAGCAAGTTCATTAATCAAAGTATACTCATTCTTGTGAGTATAATCTGCGCGACAGACATAAACAGATAGATCAGCCACACGTCCTATCAACAAAGTATCGGTAACCATACCAACAGGAGCGGTATCCAAAATCACATAATCAAAATTCTTCTTGAGTGTTTCAATCGCTTTATCCAAGCCATCACGGGCCAATAATTCAGTCGGATTAGGAGGAACTGTTCCACCAGGAAGAATATAAAGATTCTTACTGACATCGGAAAGCTGTACCAAATCCATCAAGTTCTTTTCCGGATTAGCCAAATATTGAGTTATACCAACTTCTTTTCGAGGAATATTAAAGACCTTATTCAAACCCGGTTTACGAATATCAAGACCGACTATCACTACTTTCTTACCCAATAAAGAAAGACTGATAGCAAGATTAGCAGAGATAAAAGATTTACCTTCACCACTGACCGTAGAAGTAACCAAAATCACCTTCTTATCATTTTCAAGCATAAACTGAAGATTCGTCCGGATATTACGGAAGGTTTCACTCATCAGGTTATTTTGATTCTCAAATACAGCAATAGCTCCTTGTTTTTCATCGGTTAATGGGATATCACCAATAATAGGCACACTGGTGAGTTTTTCTACATCAGAACGACCTTCAATCTTGAATTTGGTTAATTCGAGCAGATAAATAACCCCTACCGGAATTCCAACTCCTAACACTAAAGCGATCAAGTAAATCATCTTACCCTTAGGAGATACGGGAGCATCATCCGCTATAGCGTCATCTATAATCTTTGCATTATTGGCAGTAGCAGCTAGAGTTATAGCATTCTCCTCACGCTTCTGAAGAAGCATCAGATAAAGTCCGGCTTTTATCTCCTGTTGACGAGCAATACTTACAAACTCACGCTCCTGGCCAGGTGCCTCACTGATACGACGGGAATAACGGCTCGCTTCGCGATCCAAATCCGCCTTTGTGATAAATAATCCACGCAAAACCCTGTCTAAAGATACTTGTACATTCTCTTTCATGGCATGAATACTCGTATCCAGGTTTATAATGGTAGGATTATTCTCCGTTGATGTACGTAATAAACGTTTCCTCTCAACAAGCACATCATTATAACGGTTGATGGCAGCTGCAAGATTCAAATCCTGCAATCCGATATTACTGGGCAGAACCTCATAACCTTCATTTTGCATGTATTTCTGCAGGTCCTGCAGCAAATTAATCTGGGTCTGATTCTCCACACGCTTCTTTTCATATTCAGCACTACCGGTCAAAGCAATTTGTGCATCACTGGTCAAATCCGTAATACCTGCCCCACGTTTGAAACTTTCCAGATCCTTTTCCGTACTGCCCAACTCTTTGGAGATTATACCAATACGTTCATTGATAAATTCTGCTGTTTTCTGTGCCACTTCATTCTTATCATTATTCGTATTGATATTATACATCTCCAATAGCTTATTGATAAAATCCTTACCTCGCTGCACATTTGAGTTTTTCAATGATATAACGGCTACAGAAGTGGTCTTGGAAGTAGGTTCAATTGTCATATTCTTGCAATACCCTTTTGCTACAGCTAAAGGTTTATTAATTGTTGCTGTAATATTGCGTGTAGTCTTTTTTGAATCTGCAGTTTCTTCCAATGTTCTTTTAGAAGACAATACAGAATCCGGCGTCAGGAAAAAAGCAAGTGTTCCCCGATCGATAGGAAAAACAGCTGGCAACTTTTCGAAATGTTTCTGATATTCATCATCGCCTATCTTCACATTCACATCTATACTTCCCTGTGGTTGCAATGTCATCCCCACAATCATCGGTTTCTCCAACAAGTCAGCCTCCTGTGGAGTCAAGCTTACTTGTACAGGTGAAGTCTTATACATGTTTCTGGAAGGGAATTCATCTTCATCCGTATAGGAAATATAAAGCCCCAAATCTTCAACCACCTCTTTAACGATAGTCTTGGAACGGAGAACTTCAATCTCGTTATCAATATTCTGCGAAGAAGAGACCATGCCATCCAATCCCAGACTCTCCAACCCGGAAAGCATTCCGGCACTACCACCTTTCTTATCATCCTTTATTAAAACGGTAGCGGAAATATTATATACGGGAGTGGACATATATAAATAAACCCATGCCGCAATCAAACACGCTACAACCGCCCCCACAAACCAAGGCCAGTGGATCAAATACTTAAACAGTAGTTCCTTGACGTCTATATTTTCTTCCTTAGATTCTTGTGCTTCGTTGAAATCTGTTTCTCTCATTGCAAATCATTATTTTAAAATATTTACTAATAGGCTGACAATGGATACCAAGATAGAGGTAGCGGAGAACCAAAGACTGGTACTGTTGCCCACATCCGAATTTCGAGCCTTTGCTTTATTGGGGGTCACATAGACAATATCATTCTGCTGTAACCAATAGTAAGGTGAAAGAATGGTTTCGGCCTTATTCAAATCCAAGGTTACAATTTGCTGTTTACCGTTTGCGTCTTCACGAATCAACTTTACATTATCACGAAGACCGTAGACCGTCATATCACCAGCCATGGCCAATGCCTCCAACAGATTCACTTTCTCATTAGAAATAGTGAAAGTACCGGGACGGGTAACTTCGCCGATAACAGATATTTTATAATTTACCATACGGACCGTTACAATGGGAGTCTCCTTCATGTAAGGCTTCAATTTATCTATAATCAGCTGTTCCGCTTCCCTTTTCGTTAAGCCTCCTAACTTCAATTCTCCTAAAACCGGAAAATTTATGTTTCCGTCATTATCAACCAAATAAGGCTGTAATACAGGTTGCGTAGTTACATAAGACGAACCGCTTGCAGCCAGACTGGCACTACTAGCCACTGTTAAGTTAAAGGGAATCGCTAGTTCAGGATTAGTACATGACACCACAATGGTCAACAGATCCTTGGGCATAATCTTCGCATCATACAAACTCTCCTGCTGTTCTACTTCATTCACCACTTCCACATCCTGGAAATAAGGTACTTTTTTATAAGACTGACAGGCGACCAGTAAGAATGATAGCAGCATCAGCCATAAATTTCTGTTGTTAAGTCTTCTCATCATAATTTTTAAATTCATAATTAAACGCCCTTTAATTCCTATTTTTTTATTCTCATTTTTTTATTTTCAAATATTAATTTTATTAATATGCTTCTTTTTCTCCATGTATGGCATTATACACCGTCTTATACATAATATATAAGTCCAATAAAAAAGTCCAATGCTCTATATACCAAATATCACGTTGTACACGTCCCTCCATCTGCCAGAGCTCTTTCGTCTCACCGCGAAAGCCCGTCACCTGGGCCCAGCCAGTTATTCCAGGTTTAACGAAATGACGAACCATAAACTTATTTATCAGATTGGAATATTCCTCCGTATGCTTCAACATGTGTGGACGGGGACCTACAATGGACATATCACCCTTCAACACATTGATGAATTGCGGCAATTCGTCCACACTAGTCTTCCTCATAATCTCTCCGATACGTGTTTTACGAGGATCGTTTTCCGTGGCCTGAAGGGTATCACATTGCGCATTAACCTTCATCGAACGAAACTTGTAACACCAGAATTCACGACCATCCTCACCACTGCGTTTCTGCTTGAAAAAGACAGGGCCGGGAGAACTTAGCTTGATCGCAATTCCAAAAAATATATAAACGAACGGGAATACCGTACAAAGAAACAGCCCTGAACAAACGATATCAAAGGCACGCTTGATAATACGGTTCTCCAATGACTCCAATGGTTCACAACGAATGGAAAGTACAGGAACATTACCCAATAATTCAAAATGCATCCTACGTTTCAAATAATTACGGACATTAGGAACACTAAAAAAACGAACCAGATGGTTTTCACAGTAATTAATGATGGGAACAATCTCCGCACTGCGCACAGAAGGAAGGCTGCAATAAAGCTGGCTGATCTCTCCTACATGTTTTTCTAAAAAAAGATTTACGTCACTAGGTTGTCCCAAATATGGAACATCCTGTGGATACCGATCCGAAGGAAAATCCTCGAAATACCCCAGTACACGATAACCGGACGTAGGATCATCCGTCATTGCATGATAAAGTTCCTGCATATTCTCATGGCTCCCAACCAATACTACCTTGCGGACATTTCCTCCCTTTTTCCGATAAATCTCCAGTAAGTGACGGGAAATTAAGCGGTAGCTAATAATGACAATTATCAGTGCAACATAAAACAGTCCGAAATAGCGGGAATGAGAAAAATGAAAATGAAAAACAAGCAACGAACAAACCGATAAAAAGACAAAAGGAACCATGTTACGTAAAACACGGATCATAATCTGTTCAGGACGCACCACAGGACGATGAAGAATAACACCTGAATGCATGTTACAAAGCAAATAGCACAGAGTGATAAGAGTCATACCCTGAAAGATAGAACCGCAATGAATACACCAGAAACGGGTACCCAGTAACAAATTAAATCCCCATAAAAGCAGGTTCAGCAAAATAAGATCCCCCAAAAGGACCAAAGATTTTAGGACTTTGTTGAAACGTTGGACTTCTTGCATAAATGTTTCCTATGATTGATGTAAATTAGCCATAATACTATCGTCTCAAATTACAATAGCAAAACTTAGGGTTTTAAGATATTCAAATCAAATGTTTACAATAGGCAAATATTATCATGTCAAAAATGGCTTGTGCCCCTCTTTCCACGATTCATTTGCAAAAATATCATAATCCAATTTTGTCACATCGCCAATAATCTTTGCAGGAATGCCACCTACTATCATATTAGTATGCACACTCTTATTCACCACCGCATTAGGAGCAACAATTACGTTATCTTCTATGATTACGGGACCTTGTATCACAGCACCCGAACCTATATAGACATTATTACCTATCCTAGGACATTCCTTATAAGGTCCTTGCCCCACAATCGACACATTGTTACCTATTTTACAATTCTTACCAATGACAACTTTGGGATTTATCAGTACCCCTATACCAGCATGGTTGAAAAAGCTCCCTCTCCCAATTGACATTTTATAACTAACAGAACAATTATACATTAGAAAAGTAATAAGCTGCAATAATTTCGGTAAAAAAGGAATATGATGCAAATACAGCCAACGGGCAATCCTATATAATCTTATCGCATTTATCATCTCTATTTCCCCCTACTCCTAAAGTATCTGTCATATCCTTCAAGCAAAGCTTTACTAGTATGTTCCCATCCCAATTCGTTGATTACACGATTACGCCCATACTCACCCATCCATTTACGTTTTTCTGGATTATCAAGCAACTCTAGAATTTTCCTTGCCATATCATTCGCATCGTTGTGCTCGGCATAAAGTGAAGCATCTTGTGCAGAATATCGACCTTCAGTCAGATCAAACTGCACTAAAGGTTTACCCAATGCCATATATTCAAGCACCTTATTCATGGTACTCTTGTCATTCATGGCATTGTACTCGTCGCAGTTAACACACACATCAGCAGTATTCAGATAGTCAAGTAATTTCTGATCCGGTACGCGACCTGCAAATTCGACAATATCATCGAGTCCCATTTCATGACAAAGCTTTTTCATACGTTCCAAGTCGGGACCACCCCCAACAATCCCCCAAAACACATCGTTACGTCCTGGTAACTCTTTGATATATTTTGCAGCTTTCAATAAATACTCAATGCCTTCCTGCTGTCCAATCACACCCAGATAACCCACCATGAATTTCTTTCCACGTTTTATTTCTGATTTCGGTTCTTGTATCTTCAACCGCTCCAGTTTCGGACCACTACGCAAAACAAATACATCTTCCGCTTTCATTCCCCCACGTTCAATGGCTATTTTTTTATAGCTTTCATTGGTAACAAAAGCAAATTTGCAATGTTTGTAAGTCTGACGTTCCAGCCATAGCTGACTTTTATAGAACATACTTGCAGTCTTTCCAAATTTTGCTTCATATAATTCTGGGCAAATGTCGTGATGATCGAAAATATAGTCCACTCCCTTTTTCTTAAACAAACGAGCAATCATCCAAATATCATCAGGCGGATTACAACCATGAATGCAATCAAACCCAACCTCTTTGTAACACTTCCTAGCCAAACGATATTCATGCCACAGAGCAGTCCCATATTCTCGTGCATATCCCAAAGCTCCATTGCCATCTTTCGGCAATTTGTGGCGATAAACGTGTACTCCTTGTAAAAATTCATATTCTTTGTCATAGCCTTTGCCAATAGGACAAATCACCGATACAGTGTATCCGTTTGCAGCCAGTGTAGTAGCTTCCTGCCATACACGTGTATCGAAGGGAACCGGTAGGTTCTCTACAACAATCAAAATTTTTCTATCCATAAGATATAATGATGTTCTATAATAAATTGATACTAATTTTGATATCGTTACTTTTCGAGTGGCTTCTGATCCTGATTACTTTGGATTTCTCTTTTATACCATATTGCTCCGATACAAAAATATCCTCTATTCGTATTTCTCCTTCACACGACTCCAATGTAAAAGCATCACATATCACCCTACGATCTGACACCGACAGTTCATAATCCTTTGCTATCACGAAAGATGCCGTCCAATCGCAATCCTTATCGAAACGGTCGTTAATCAGTAGTACCCCCTCAGATCGTCCAAAACGAAATGTACGCGTGTGCACCACACTACACAACCCCGTGACACTAGCCATAAGTTCGTCTACATCTTCTTGGAACGAATACGACAACAGTTTCGTTTCCGCCTTCTTACCCCAAAGAAAAGCCCCCAAAACCTGCGATTGCTCTTCCCCATTGATCATCACCGTATTGTGGTGATCAGTCCGACGGAAAATATTTCTTTCCTCTATCTGACAATGGTAGATATAAGTACCTGGATCGATGAAAATTCTTTTTCCGTCTTTCAGTATCTGAAAACTCAGTGCATCCGCATGTCCGTGAGCGGCAATAGTGCCAAATCCCAGTGCCGCATGGTCGATACCTATCAATATACTTCCATCGCTACTTCTCAAAAAAGAGTTACCACCTTCACTAAAGCAACGGCTTCGAGAATTGTCATATATAGGCAAAGATTTTATCCGATCAATCGACTCAGAACTAAACCACCAACCTACATTTTCGGTCACCTTTTCAAAACTATGATAGCGCATCCCTAATACTAATGAAAGCAACTGTAACACATAATTATAATGATCAGTATGTCCTCCAACCAAATCCACAACCTTCCCTTCATCATTATCTCCAAATTCACATACTGCCTGTTCACACCAACAACAGTGACTTACAAACTCACACATCCTCCCTAACCATTTTTTCCATCCATCAGGCAGACATACGCCATTATGTAACATACAACACCCTACGATACCGTAAGCCTCCATGCCAAATGTCTGGTAATGCAGAGACAATTCCTTATTTACGCCATCCTTATAATTTTGCTTTGGCAATTCCTCAGACAGTATGCCAACAGCTAGTTTCTGCCACGCCTGATGATGAAAAACAAACCCTGACAGAGCAATAGCAGCTGCTTCTACTAACAAATGATTATTAGCCGATGAAAAGCGTGAGTAGTGATTGCAAAGATAATCCGTCATGTTTAAAATACCCGTCTCCATATTCTCCATCAATCCTCCATATAGAATATCACCTTTTTTTTGAAGAAAACTAAGAGTAATAGTCCACTGAATACAGCGAATAGCAATCTCCATAGCGCTTGTCCATGATATACCATGTAAAAAACTATTCTTCTCATTCCAATCGGTAAACAACTCTTCTAACGAGTCGGCATACTGCCGATCACCAGTCACAAAATAGGCCTTTGCTAACAAAGCAAACTGAAAATGTCGGTTCAGTTCCCAATTGGTACGTGCATCTCCAATATCATCTCGTTGCTTATAGTTCAGATAGTAGCTAAACTCGTCATCCCAGCAATTCTTCGTTTGAAAACCGGCGGTCCAATCTTTCTTATAATAGATATAATCATACCCACCAAGCAGATGAATGGAAGTATTCAGACTATAATTACGATTACCAAAGTAAATCCCCAATGCATCACAGTCAAACCTCAATTTTTCCAGTGCCTTGTTGAAACGAAAAGAAGACACAGCCACCTTACACCCCCCAAATCTTCTTTTCTCTTTCATTTGAATCTTTCTCTGCTCCAACCTCCAGACTACCTCCTGCAGGTTCATAGCTTTCAGTCGATTCACATACCAAGTCCATTTACTCATCTAAAACTCTGTCTGTTTAAAATCCTCCACATACTCCATATTCTGCCCCTCATTAGTATTAATATTACCCCAAGAAATACCTTCATATTGACCATTGTAATCCACCTCTTTCCATTGACGTACCAAGTCGATTACAATCTTCTTCGGATAATTTTTCAACACATCTGCAAAATCCTTCTCTTTATTAGTGACTACCAACACATCACTGTTTCTGCACACAACATCCAAGTCATCTGTCACAAAATGCTGCAAATGTGGAATTTTTGCCATAATAAAGTCCCTGTTTGTGCCAGTCAATTCACTCACTTTTACATTACGATCGTAAATACGGATATTAAACCCCTTCCCCAGTAAGTTTTCCACCACATCCACGATAGGAGAGCATCGCAAATCATCGGTACCCGCCTTGAAACTCAGTCCCAATATACCGATATTACGGTGTCCTTTGCTCATAATCGTCTGCACAGCATTGCGTTTCTGCATCTCGTTGCTTTGGAAAATACTGTTAATAACAGGCACGTCCACATACAAATCATGCGCCAGTGTCTTCAACGCCTTCATATCCTTCGGCAGACAAGAGCCACCATACGCAAATCCCGGTTTAAAATAATATGGAGAAATATTCAGCTGTTTATCTTTACAAAAAATCTCCATCACCTTATGTGAATCAATATCCAGCCCTTTACAAATATTACCCACCTCATTACCAAACACAATTTTCAAAGCATGATATGTATTGTTAACATACTTCATCATCTCGGCCACCTTTATATCAGTGCTAATAAACTCAGCGTGAATATCTTTATACATTTCACGGAACACTTGCTCTGCGTATTCAGAGTCAGTGCCAATCAAAGTTAATGGTGGGTTAAAGTAATCCTCCACACTCGTCCCCTCACGAAGAAATTCTGGATTGCTCACTACTGTGAAGTGTACTCCCCTTTTTAAACCACTTTCCTGTTCAATAATCTCACCTACCTTTTGGTTTGTTCCAGGAAGCACAGTAGAACGAATAGCAATCAAGTGCATGTTTTTGGGAGCATTTTCACCCGCAAACTTTTTCTCCAAAGCCTTACCGATACGCCCAGCTACTGTATAGATATAATTTAAGTTCAAATGCCCTTCTTTGCTCGAGGGGGTACCCACCACAATAAACGACACCTCTGTTTGAGCAACAGCTTCAGCAGCTACAGTTGTAGCCGACATCAGTCCTTTGTCGTGGGCTTCCTTACACAATTCGGCAATACCTTCCTCAATAATGGTAGGTTTACCCTCGTTCATCAGACGAACCTTGTTCTCGTTTACGTCCACACCAATCACCTTGTGACCAAGCTTGGCACAACATGCCGCGCCTACGCATCCTACGTAGCCGAGACCAAAAATACTAATGTTCATGATTATTTGAATTGAGATTTATAAATTACTAATGACTAAAGCCAGTTTATTGCGTTTTGTATATTTCAACTCTGCCTCATTGATAAGTTGTATATCCACATCTATATTTCTTAAACCCATTTTTTCATCTATTAGACTAAGGATTATATTCTGTTCCGATTGTTTAAAATCCCTATCCGGTACAATATTCAATGTAACTTTTCCAAATTCATTCTGAATAAACTGTGCTTTTCTGACATTCGGCACATCCTTGAAAATAAACGTAAGAGCAGCATCACTATAACGGGTTCCATCCTTACCAACAATATTGGATGCAGTACGCCCTTCAATACTTTCTATCGTTGCATCATACGAATGTAATGGAAAGCAATCTTGCTTTGGAACAATACAATCTGTAGTTTTATATCGTATAAGTGGAAACACATCATTAATAAGCGATGTTGAAATCACATAATCATCATAATATTCTTCTATACCATAACCGGGATCTTCAAAATATCCGTCATGATCAAAAGATTCCTCTAAGCGGATAGTTCGCTCCGTAGTACCATAATGATCATAAATTTGAGTATTGAACACCTTTTCAATCAACATCCGCTGATAATCATGCAATGTCTCCGAAGAAGTAAATGCTACCGGAATATGACATTCTAATCCCTTATCATGTAAGACAAGAGCTAAATTATAAAGTGAACTTGGATATCCTTCTATCGCTTTGGCATGATGTTGCTTTATCAATTGATAATAAGTCATTGCCGTATGTTCATTTATGTTATAACTAGAAAGAAAAAGCGTATTACTCACATGTACTTTAAGCGATATATCACTTCTCCCCAAGTTCCCACGCAAAGAAACCATTGGTTCACCATAGTTATACCCACAACGTTTCCGATAACAAACAAAATAAGCCTGTTCTCGCCATACCGATGCCCAATCTTGAAACACGGTGAGCGGGGTTCCCGTTGTTCCGCTTGTATGATTCTTCATCAATCCTCGTTTTGAACGAGTCAGTAACTCCTTACCATGAGCTTTCAACATATCTTTAGTAAGAATCGGTAATTTTATTATATCTTCCAGATGTTGTATTTCGTCGGCTGACTTAACTCCCTCTGCCAAACATAGTCTTCTATAATATTCAGATCTAAAATACACTTTTCTGAATATTTCCAAAAATCGCCTCTCGTTCCTTTCCCTTAGTTCTTCCAGTGTCATATCATACATAGCATTAATTTCATCCATATATTTATGAATAAATAAACGGGTGCGCAGAAGATACTTCAAAGACTCTTCGATATATTTCTTTATCATGATCGTCGGATTTTATTTATATGAATTTTCATCAATACTCCTAGACAAATACCTCATCTCAAAATTGTATTTATACTAAAGAATCGTACAGTGTTTGTAATTGCTTCTGCACATAGTCTGGTAGATGATCCTGAACCTTACTTAACGAATCTTTACCCATACGCTTCGCCATAGCCTCATTTGCCATCAAATTCGATATTGCATGATAAATAGCAATTTTATCTCCCGGTTCCATAATGAAACCATTTTCATTATTTTTCAAAATTTCAGGAATACCACCTACTGTAGTAGAAATTATCGGTAAAGAATAGCTCATGGCTTCTAACACTGATATAGGCAACCCCTCATTATAAGATGGCAGGATATAGGCATCCGCCTGATTGAGCAACCGTTCTTTCTTTATGCCGCTCACCCAGCCTTGATATTTGGCAATATTGTTCAAATTTTGTCCTTTAATGATAGCTTGTACTTGCTCCACATCACCATCACCACCAAACAAGAACTCTAGTTTATTAAGAAATTCTTCACGATGTTCACTCAAAACATCTAATAAATCATAAATGCCTTTACGCTTGCCCAAACGTCCAAAGAAAAGTATGACAAACTTATCATTCTTTTTTTTATTAATATGAGGAGGAGCGATAACATTCTTGATAACCACCACATTTTTGTGATGAACTGTATTCTCAAACCACAACTTCCAACTTTTACTAAGCGCAATAATGCAATCGCACTTGTTCAAAGTTCTGATTACAGCTTTCCTGTGTTTGATAGTGAAAATTTGAAATTCAGCACCATGACAGTGAAAAATCACTTTTTTTCCAAACAGCTTGGCTATATAAATAAAAATACATTTGCGCCAAAAGCTAGCATTACTTGCCCCATGCACATGTACGATTTCTATTTGAGGTCGAAACAGCATCCATCCGAAAAATTGAAAGAAGGCACTACATAAGATAAAAAATTTATTCACTTGTCCTCCATCTACCACAGTAGTGACATGATTAAATGGCTTGTAAAAAGTGCTATACACATTTTCCACAGCCGCCACACCACCATGTACAATACGATAATCAATACCTATAGTTAAAATATTTTCCGCATTCATCCTTTACAATAATCTCAAATTACAGTATAGTTAAATAGTGATAATAGCTTGTTCTAAGATTACAGAAGTTATGCTTTAGAGAATGTGAAACACATAGTTTTTTGTTATTCCCAAACCATGATGATTAGAACCTCTTTCATCTCTAGTCTTTCTAGTGACTATTTATATTGATTTCTTCTTATCTTATTAAATATGATAAGAAGAAAATAGCAAAAGAAAAATAATCGATGTTTCATGCCCCATTGACACAAACGTTGCTTCCAAGGTAGAGTAGCTACAGGATACTTTGCACTAGCTTCCTGGAAATAAGCATCACTCATTTGTTTTAAAAACCATTTCCTCTTTTCTAGAAGTGACAAACTAGAAACAAAGACATTCTTGGTAACTCCTCGAGCCATACCTAAATAATAGTTGAAAGCAAATACAGTATTTTTTTCATTATACCCATTTCCCAAAATCAAAGAAATTATGTAATTTGTATAAATTTCCGCCTTATGAATTTTATCCAATTGAAGCCCACGAGTTAGGCTATTAGGATTAACCCGATAATGATAGTAAGAATTGGGTAAATAACCAATCTTACAAGACAGTTGGTAAAATTGGAAATTGAATATGTAGTCTTCGCTTATGTACTCCCGCTCACTTACAAACCTTATATTATATCTGTTTATTATTGCACCTCGATAAATTGCCATACATGAGCTCCCCCCTGTTGGAATTTTATCATTAGATAAATACCTATCAGTTGAATCAAATAAATACAAAGCAATTTTCCTTATCTCTTCTTTAGATGAATATACACTAAATGGTGCATCATACCTTGCTACTGATGCTTCACCATTATCTCTAAACCGGTTACATTTAAACCGAAGCATATCCAATTGGTTCTCGTCAGCCAAACTACAAAGTATTTCATAAGCATCATCGTCAACATAATCATCTGAATCAAGAAAGGTTATATATTCACCTTGTGCAACTGCAAGTCCTGAATTTCGAGCATAACCTAAACCGCCATTTTTCTTATGAACAACTTTTACACGGTCATCCTTTCTAGCATAATCATCACACATTTGCGGACAGGTATCTGGCGACTCGTCATCAACCAAGATAATCTCAATATTTCTCAGCGTTTGCCTAAATAAACTCTGAATACATTGATCTAAGTACTTTTCTACATTATATATAGGAACAATAATAGATAGTTTCGGATTCTGTTTCATTTCTTCTTATAATGACTTTTATAATACGTCAACGCAACAATTTTTATCAGCCTATCTTTTATAAAAAATGGCAATAGTGAATGAAATAAATAAAAGATAACTCTATCCGTTTTCGGTAATTTTATATTCTTGAGCTTATATCCCCTAGCTGATTTCAAAAAAGAATATCGCTCGTCTCTAGAAACTATAGTTTGAGGATAATAAATATATTTCAATTGTATTAGTTTTCTCATTGCGTATTCTTCCTCAAACCAATTCTTATATTGATTATTAAAATTTACTTCAACTAAATTTCTTCGCAATTTAAAAATCAACTCGCAGCATTCATCAACTTCTCTGTAAGAACGAGGTCTGCTCATCAACGAACCATCTCTTATCACATAATGATAATCACATTTAGGAGTTATGCCTATAGCTGATACATACTGAAGATAGCTCAAAGTAAATATAAGATCCTCTCGAATAGTTATTCCTTTAGGGAAACGAATGTGATACTTTTGAATAAGTGTATTAATAAAAATTTTATTAAAACACCATCCAAGAACGTTGTTCTGTTCAAACCTACTAATTGTTTCTATCGTATTTTCACCACTATTGGAATTAATAGTCAATTCTTGTAATTTACCATTTTTCTCAATTGTAATACCCTGAAATATGATGTCATAACCATTCCCTATATTAAAATAGTTTTGCAAGAAATCCGGAGCTATCCAATCATCACTATCAATAAATTGTATCCATTCTCCACTTGCATTGTCAAGCCCTAGGTTACGTGCTGCACTAGCTCCTTGATTTTCTGAATGAATGACTTTGAATCGTGGGTCAAACGCCACATATTCATCACAAAGAATGCCAGAACTGTCCGTACTACCATCATCTATAAGCAAACATTCAAAATCAGAGAAGGTTTGCGCTTTTATACTGTTTAAACAATGTGGCAGCATTTTTTCCACATTGAAAACAGGAACAATAATAGAAATTTTCGCCATAGGCTATGATTACATAATATATTGACCTATGATCTTTACTATCATCATGCCTAACTTTATTTTGGGTTTACATAATGATAAAGAACCTAGTCTCATTTCAGATAGAATTGTCTTAAAACACTTTCTTTCTTCTGGTGTTAAATACCTCCTTCGCCTCCATAATGTTTTCATAAAATAACCAAACACTAAATTTTCACATATCTCAACCATATTAGAATGACACTCATATGTTCGTACAATATTTAAATGTTCGAATGTAATACGAATATCCTCACGTATATCATCTTTAAATTTGTACATTGCAGAATTTTCTCGTTGGTAGTAGTAATAATGTCCAACTGATGAAAAAGCATATCGATTTACGTTATGCAATATAGAGGTAAAAAAAAGAAAATCTTCAGAAATTTTCACTCCTATCAAAAAACGTGTATCTCCGATACATTCTCTCGCAATCAATCTGACTGCAAGGTAGTTATTGGTTCTATTAATCCAATAGTTACCTACCTCACGATGTGAAGTCAAATAATGATCATTGATTACAGTTTTTTTTATTTTTACCCCATTTGAATAAACCCATATATCTGCTTTCTGGATAATATCTGCATCTTCATATTGAATAGGTATAGTAAGAAAATCAGGTGAAATCTCATCATCAGAGTCAATGAACGCCACCCATTTTCCCACAGCCATTTCCAATCCGACATTACGTGCACTACTTACACCACCATTTTGTTTGTGTACAACTAGAAAACGACTATCAGACTGCGCAAATTCATCACAAATAATTCCAGAGCCATCGGTACTTCCATCATCAACAAGTATCACCTCAAAAGATTGTTCATGCTGGGTCAAGATGGAATCAAGACATTTCCTCAAATAGTTCTCTGTATTGTATACTGGAATTATGATAGTTATCTTCGGTTCTCCCATTGTATTTGTTATTTCAGACAGTCTTGAAGATAATTAAACGCATCATTACGCAATTCCTGAATGCGTTGATTCACGGGTACATAGTTTATTGGTTCCAACACATTATCCATGGTAACAATATCTTCTATCATTTGGTATCGCTCTTCTAAGCCAAACTGACGCAAGATAGCTATAGCTCGATCGTCATCAGGATTGTGCATACCTTCCCAATTATACGACCAAAACAAACGATTAAACAAAGCAGAGAACAATGTACCGTGAAACGACTGTGTAAGTACTAAAGACGCATTTTTCATTAAACCAAGGAAAGCCAACGGTCCAGTATGTTTATAACGCTTAATGCCATACTGGTCTAATCGATATACAGCATGTTGTTTAAAGTCTATTGTATAGACAGGTAGCCCAGTTTTTTTTGAAATTTCTTGTATTCCAAGATTTGTCGCTTCACGATTATGATAGAATGCATAATTAAAGATATATTTCTCCTCAATTTCAGGAACAGGAAGCACTTCACACCATTCTTTGGATGATAAAAGCAATGTGGGATCAGCAACAATCTTGACTTCTCTTCCTGTTAGCTCTTGCAACCATTGTTGCCCATGAGGTTCTCTAATGGATAGATGTTCAAATTCAGAAAGTAATTGCTTATAAGCCTCAAGATTGTCGGCTTTGATAAGAATGTTTTGACCACCCATGCTAGGAGAATAAGATACTTTACGGACATCGTGGGTAAAATTCAGATAAAACTCCTTTCCTGCATCTGGACAACACACATTCCATACTTGATCACCACCTGCAATAATCATGTCATAATTGGAAGCTATTGCTCCGAGTTGTTTTCTTGTGGATAGATCCTTTTTGCTTAGCACCAAATATTTGTTTGAAAACTCTTCATACTCTTTCATTGAATTGAGATATGTTTTCAAATGCGTAAGACGTTTCCAATTTTCCTTGAAAACATTGCGATAAATGCGACAATCAATTAGCCCATACATATTTCTAGAGGCTGAATTTGCATAGTTTATCAATTCACATTCATGATGATACTTGTGCGAAATGATGTATTGTAACGCAAAAGCCTGAAGCATCGATCCGCAATTATGAGATGCTTGAAAAGTGAGAATACCTATTTTCATATTGTCCTTTTTATATAATTATTTCCAAATAAAGCGGTGTAAGCTGCATATATCATAACCCACGAAGCAAGCCCAACAAAACTTTCCGAACTAAGTCCTATGACAACTATATCAAGAATTATTATAAGCCTATACCGAGGACGCATGTTGTCAAAATAATGATATAGATCAATAAACTGAAATATCATAAAAGGAATAGCTATCAGCCCCCCCATACTTAGGATTAAAGAAAGTTGCGTACTTTCAATATAATCGAAATCGTTACGCAAAAATATTGCCTCAAAATTTTTAAAGCCAAATAGCCATTCTTCAATGTTCATGTTAAGTACATAAGCATAAAGGTCAAATCGTGCACCGGCACTCCTGTCATCCATATTGCGTGTTTCTGCATTGAACATTTTTCCACCCAAATCTGTCGATGAGAGATATCCAAATAGCACTATACCCATTATTATAGTAGCCCCGACCAGAATTGGATGTTTACGTACAACCTTGAATACTTGTCTAGGATTTTGTAAGACAATCAACAAAGTGCATATAGAGGTCGATATAATTGAAGCTCTACCATTAAAAGTAAAAAGTACAATAATTCCAATGATCAGCAGGAGTATCTTTCTTGATAATTTTAGATTACTCATTATAATTAAGAGTATTGTAACACTTACAATAGAGGCATTATGTAGAGGATGTGCCCATAGTCCCGTAGAACGGAATCTAGATCTATCTGTAATCGTAGAAATTGCCATAAAAACATTATTTTCTATAGCGTATTCATAAATACAAAGTCCAGCTTCACAAGCGAATAAAAAAATAATAAGATATTTTGCATTTTCCTGTGATTGTATTGATCTGAAGAACTGTGGAATAAACATGAAACTAAACAAAAGAAGAGTTGTACTCCCATTGTTTCTTCCCCAAATCAAGGTCATTAAAGTAAATGATATAAAGGAGAGAACTATCCACTTTATATCTATCTTGAAATTTGTTTTTGTCCGATATAAAACTAAATATAAAGCTACTGGAATAACATTTATGAAGCTATTATAATAAAATGGATATGGAGCCTGCTCAAAAAGACAACAATTGCAATATAATATAATAAACAAACAAACAAGTGCCAAAAAGTTTCTCATCTTAATATTTGATGTTTTTATCTATTGCTTTAAAAAATTAAAATCCCAAAAGATAGTTCCTTATTCATAAATGAATTTTACGAGTGAGTGAAATAAGTTTGGAAATAATGACAGTCTTTTCTGATTTTTCTAAACCTAATAGATAAATAGCAACTGATGTAGAAAACAAACATAAAAAACCAGTAACAACAAAAGAACTTACATTATGTTCCATGTATGTATACATCAAGTACGGTAATATTGGCGATATAATAGCAACTAACATCACTGGATATAAAACTTTCTTAACATATAGTCCTAATGAAAGCCGTGTTCGTCGCTTCGCAAAAAAGAGTTTAAAAAATAGAGCACAAACAGTCATCGCCAATTGACAAATAAACACAAGATTCGGATTCAAATCTACTTTAAGAGCTAAATAGCCAACAGGTAAAACCATAAGCATAAGCAATCCATTTGTCAACTGATACGATCGTATCTTCCCCGAAGCATTCACTGCATTATTTAACGGATTTGCCAAACTATCAACCATAGAGACAATCAATATAATTTTCAAAAAAACCGCAGCATAAGCAGGTGGTGTCTTTAGCCATAATGATAAAGTTTGATCTGCCATAACTAAAACAGGCAATGATAGCAGGAAAACCATAAAAAAAGAGAACTTTGCTCCTTTACAAATTAATGAATGCATATATGTAAAATCATTAGAAGCATAACTTTTTGTGATTTGGGGATTGATAGCTGTTTGAAAATTGTTAGCAAACTGCTGAACGGCTCCTTGTACTTGTACAGCTATTCCACGAGCAGCATTTATGGCAGGACCAAAAAATACATTCAATAGCATATTCAATCCTTGAGTAACACCCATCAATGCTAAATTTCCAATTAAACTCCAACTAGCAAACATTCCCATTTCTTTTATTTTGTTAGTATTCCAAGTCCAATGAAAATGAGTCTCCTCAAAATGCCTATTACTGTATGATGAATATACAAAACGAATAATCAGACTAACTGCCAAAAGAAAGATTGCATACACTTTCAATTTATCAAAAGGAGATATATAAAGAGAATATGCAATAATCAACTTTAAAGCCGCTTCTAGCAAACTTATATATGCAAAAGCTCCCATTTTTTCATGAGCAATGATAGCCGCATTATATGGAACACTAATGATGTTTACGAACATAACAAAAATAGAGCATTGAAACACCCACATAGCAGCATTCATACGTTCTGTTGGAATCACCATCTTTTCATACAAAAACCATAAACCTATAGTTTCAGAAAGAATAACAATAATAAAAGCAATTATTAAATGTATTATCAACGATGTGCTAAATGTAGTATTTAAGACTTTCTTATCATCATTTGGCATATCAAAACTTAAAAAGCGTTGTGTTGCTCCAGCCATTGCATTATTCAGAAATGCGAACATAGTCACTACACCACCAACAACATTATAAATACCATAATCTTCTATTCCTAAAGTCTGTAATATTATTCTACTCGTAAAAAGACTTATTGCCAACAAAAAAATCATACGAAAGTAAAGCAACATCGTATTCTTTGCTATTCGCTTATTATTATCTAAAGCTTGAGACATATAATAGTAATTTAACAATAAGTACTCAATAGTTATTAGTGCTCAAATGAAGCCATTCTCTTTTCTAAGATACCGCACAGAAAATTGTTGATTGTACCATTAGTCTACTTTTGATCAGTTATCTTTTCTTTGCTATCCCCTCTATCAAAACAGAGAGCCAGTTTATATAAAGAATGTACTCTAATATGTAATCGGTTCCACATACCCAACCGGCATATCCGCACAAGCACACCCCAGCATATTCAACCGGACAGCAATCTTACTCCTGCCATCCACCGTGACAAGTTCTCCTACAAGACCAGTCAAAGGACCTTTAACAACACGTACTTTTTCGCCACGTGCCAAAGGAGCGCTATTCATACAGATTGCCTCTTCGGAATAGTCGAGCATAAAACGGAAACGGGCCATTTGTTCATCAGGAATGATAGTCGGACTGCTCTCACCGCGCATTACCATATACCGACTAACTGTAGAAAAGGAAAGAACCTCTTTACGTTCTTTAGGATCAGCATGCACAAAAACCATCATGGGAAGCAACACGGATTCAACCACTTTACGGCGGTCGCTCCATTGATGTACTTCTTGCTGGACCGGTACAAAATTTTCAATCCCCATTTTGTCTAAACGTTCGGCTACCTTCTTCTCATGATGCATACGGACCAGAGCGACATACCAGCGTTTAGAGTGTGCTACGCCTTCCCCTGTCCCAATTTTAGGCCCAGCACTTAAAGTTTCTTTCGTTAGAATCATACTTTTTTACCCCTTATGTTTCCGTTACTTCTTAGGTAACGGATAATTATTCGGTGCAAAGATATGCAAAAATACAAATAGTAAACAAGTAAAATCTTCTTTTTTTTCTGATTTGTTGAAATATACAACAAGAATATATCCGGACATGATGATTTTGTTTTATCATGCCTGATATTCCTATACTCTGTTTTCAAAGATGTTTTTCCCTTCGCGTAGGTTAGAAAAACATTGCTGTAGGCGGTTCTTGTCCATGTTTTCCTATTTTCATCTGTTTTCCTGTGAATGAATACCTTATCCGTTACCTAAGAAGTAACAGAAACATTTCGCCCTTGATTTCTAATACTTTACCGTTAATTATCTAACTAAACGATAGTTCCTAATGTAAGATAAATTCCCTTTATTTACCTCTGTACGTTCTCTTAGCTCAAAACCTTTTAAATAGATTTGTGTGGTTTTTATTGATTTGTGTCCCAATGATTCACTAATCATTTCAATTGGCACTCCACGATACTTGGCTGTCGTTGCCCAAGAATGGCGAAGTGTGTAAGAAGAAACAGGAGAATTCAAACGTAGAGCTCTCGCCAAATCCTTCAAACGATTATTGAATCTCCGAAGAGCAGACTGATATTCACGGTATGCCCTTTCATCCTTCCGTTTCTTGTTACCGCAAAGTATATCGAACAGATAGTCTGGACAATCGGGAATGGGTTCCTGATTACTCCGAAGTTGATTAATCATTCCCCGGGCAGTATCAAGCACTTCCACGCTCATGGGAGTTTTCGTCTTGATTCGATTATAACGTAATACACTCTGCTCTAAAGCTGATTTTTCCAGATGCGCTAAATCAGCGAATGACATTCCACAAAACTGGAACATCAGGGCGGCAATAGTTTGTGTGCGACGTAAACGCTCCGATTTGGGATCCTCATACAGAAGTTTGTGCAATTCACCGGCAGGCAAAGCTTTCTTTTGCCGGACATCCACGCCTGTATAGACATCATGAAATAATCGGGGAACATAAGGAGCACTACCCGCTTCCACTCCCCGATTGTAAATGCTACGAAGCATACGCA
>ERZ838827.992-NODE-992-length-25757-cov-3.457630_pt1 | contig 25757 bp, 32 predicted proteins | sample MGYA00519881_ERZ838827 | MGnify/ENA primary metagenome ERZ838827 (study PRJEB31850, sample SAMEA3708842) | human gut metagenome | biome: human gut; feature: human-associated habitat; material: faeces | place: China | collected 2014 ...
TGAGCAAAACGGAAGGGTCCTTCGTGGTTCCTTTAACATATATCAAAATCCACCTTACTATGATGATGAAACTGGCGAAGCTGTAGAAAAAACTGGTTTTGTTAAATCTCGCGGTAGTTGGTTCTACCTAGAAAATGGTAAAAAAGTCGCAGGTTTCAAAAAAATTGATGGAAAACTTATTATTGAAGATAATATAATTTCTACTAAAGAGGATTTTATCTATAAATTTATCAACAATGATGATTATATTGGAGCTTTTGCTCTCTCTTATAAAAGTGAGATTTTTAAAGAAAAAGAGTATTTAAAAATATTAGAAGAGTTATTAAATAATAGAATTGTTGAAGCTGGAGCTGAATATTTAGAAGATTTTGTTTCAAAAAATATTTGGAAAATAAATATCAGACCTGCTATCGGTTATCCATCTCTTCCCAATCATCAATTAAAAGAAACAGTTCTAAAAATTTTAGATGGGGATAAATTAGATATAAAACTTACTTCTAGTTATGCAATGTTGCCTCTTAGTAGTGTATGTGGACTATATATCTCAAATCCTAAAAGTTTTTATAAAAAATAATTTACTTACTTTTGTAACTCTATTGACATAATCTAAGTGTATACTTAAGACATACTAAATCTTTCCCCAAGATATTTTATATAGATATAGCAAATAAAAAGGACTTGTGATTGCAAGTCCTTTTTATTTTATAATTTTATAATTATATATCTCTTTCCTTTAACTGTAATATATTCCTCTTTCTTTTTATGAATTTTTTCAAATTTTCTATGAGTATATCTCTTTAGTTGTTTAGGTGGATAGTCCTTATGAAAAGCTCTAAATTCCATGAGCTGAATAGTAGCTGTTATCTCATCTTTATCATCAGTTACTAAATAATCATCTGTTCCAAATGTAAATAAAATATTATAATATATTGGATCATTTTTTATCTGTTTAAAATTAAAATTTCTCTTAGTTTGTTCAATTATATATTGTCCCAAAGCATTTAATCTATCTGACATTATTTTCTTCCTTTCTTTTTAGTTTTTTCTTTTATTTTATCTTTTTTCTTTTTAGTGCTTGAGTTTGTCTTTGCTATTGCTTTTTTTCTTTCAATGGTAGCTTGTTTTGCTACTGAGTAACCAAAACTTCCAATAGCTGTTTTTGGTACTGGAAAATATTCACCATGAGAATAAGTTATAAGATTTGCCCATTCAAAATGTATTTTTCCATTTTCATCTATAAGTTTCTCATCTATATGTGAACACAATACTTCAGCTAAAAATAGATCGTGTGTTCCCAATGGAATTATAGATTTTACTTTACACTCTATATTTACAGGACATTCATCAATATATGGACTACTTACCTCTTTCCCCTCCTTCATGGTAAACTTCATCTCAGATATTTTATCTACTACTCTTCCTGAACGAACTCCGCAAAAATCTGTTTCTCTTGTTAGCTTTCTAGTAGGAAGATTTATGGTAAACTCCATACTCTCTTTAATATACTCATAAGATAATCTTTCTGGTCTAATTGAAATAGATAACATAGGTGGCTTTGTACATACTGTTCCCGTCCATGCAACAGTAAAAACATTGTCTTTCCCTTCATTGTTTCTACTTGTTACCATTACTACTGGAACTGGATTTAATACAACACTTCCTTTAAAAATATTTTTACTCATATAATTAGCTCCTTCTTATAATTTCATTTAAAATTATAACATTTTTTCACAATTCTTACAATAATAATAAGCTCTAGTATTGATTAAATGTTGAACATGTGGTATACTCACTGTATAAGGACAGAAAAAAGGTGAGACTTATGAATAATTATGTTATTTTAAAAGGAAAAAAAGATAGATTATCCATTCACCTAAATAATGAAGTAGATTTTTTAGCTTTAAGAGATAGTCTTGTAGAAAAAGTAAAAGAAGCTAGAAGCTTTATTGGACAAGGACAAATGGCTATTGAATTTACCAATAGAAAATTAAGTGAACTGGAAGAAAATGTATTAATTGATTTAATAAAATCTAACAGTGATTTAAATATAACCTATGTATTTTCTGAAAACAGTGGAGATAGTGAAAAAATAAAATTTGTAAAAGCTGTTACAGAAGAGGGATTTACAAAATTTTACAGAGGAACTCTTCGTTCTGGAAACAAATTAGAATATGATGGAAATATTGTAGTTATTGGTGATGTCAATCCTGGAGCTGTAATAAGAGCTAAGGGAAATGTCATTGTATTAGGATTTTTAAATGGAACTGTATATGCTGGTCAAGATGGTGACAGAGATGCTTTTGTAGGAGCTACTCACATGAACCCTGTTCAATTAGTAATAGGTCATCTTATAGCTGAGCCTATGCAGAAAAAAATCTTAGATACCAATAAGGTTGATAGAAAAAGTGGATTTAAAATAGCTTTTATAAGTGGAAAAGAGATTAGAGTCGAAGATTTTAGTACTCGTTTAGCAAATGATTATTAAGTTAGGAGTGAATAGTATGGCAAAAGTAATAGTTATAACTTCTGGAAAAGGTGGAGTTGGAAAAACTACTACTACATCTAATATAGGAGTAGGTTTAGCCTTAAAAGGAAAAAAAGTTTTAATGATAGATACAGATATTGGACTTAGAAATCTTGATGTAGTTATGGGATTAGAAAATAGAATTGTATATGACTTAGTTGATGTAGTAGAAGAGAGATGTAGAATAGCTCAAGCTCTTATAAAAGATAAGAGATGTTCAAATCTTTGTCTTTTACCAGCTGCCCAAATTAGAGATAAAAACGATGTCAATTCTGAGCAAATGAAAAATCTTATAGAAAAGTTAAGAAAAGATTTTGACTACATACTTATAGATTGCCCAGCTGGAATAGAGCAAGGATTTAAAAATGCTATAGCAGCTGCTGATGAAGCTATAGTTGTTACTACTCCAGAAATATCTGCAGCAAGAGATGCTGATAGAATAATTGGATTATTAGAAGCAAATGATATTAGAAGTCCAAAATTAATAGTTAATCGTATTAAAATGGATATGGTTAAAGCTGGAAATATGCTAAGTGTTGATGATATGCTTGATATATTAGCAATTGAGCTAATTGGTGTTGTTCCTGATGATGAAAATATTGTAATCTCTACTAATAGAGGAGAACCTCTAATCTATAAAGGGGAATCACTAGCTGCTCAAGCATATAAAAATATTGTTGAAAGAATTGAAGGAAAGGAAGTTCCTTTCTTGAATTTAGATGTAAAATTAGGATTTTTTGATAAATTAAAAATGGTATTTAGTAAGTAGGTGAACAGATGGGATTATTTAGTTTTTTTAATAAAGAAGAAAAAAAATCTAAAAATGTAGCTAAAGATAGATTAAAACTTGTCTTAATTCATGATAGAGCTATGCTTTCTTCTGGTATGTTAGAGCAGATGAAAGATGATATTATTGCTGTCATATCTAAATATGTAGAAATTGATAAAGAAAGCTTAAATATAGATATTGCTGAAAATCCAGATAATACTAGAAGAACTACTTTAGTGGCTAATATACCACTAAAACCTAAGAAAATATAGAAAAAAGGTTCAGTCATAAGGCTGAACCTTTTTTAGAGCTATTCACTCCCCTGCCAAGGAATTATATTATACCTCTCTTTTCTTAAATAGTAAAGGCAAAATTACCATCTTTCATAATAAGAGTTTCATTCCCTTCAGAATCAACTCCAATTATTTCCATATCTGCTGTTCCTATCATAAAATCTTCATGTGTAAGAGAGTTATTCATTCCTCTATTTTTTAACTCCTCTTCACTTTGGTTTTCACTTCCAGATATACAAGTTGGATAAGCTCCACCTAGTGCTAAATGACAAGAAGCATTCTCATCAAATAGAGTATTATAAAAAACTTTTTCTGATTTAGAAATAGGAGAATCATACTCTACTAAAGCTACCTCTCCTAAATATCTAGCACCTTCATCCATATCTAAAAGTTTTCCTAATATTTCCTCTCCAGTTTGAGCTGAATACTCCACTACTTTTCCATCTTTAAATGTAAGAGAAAAATGATTGATTACACTTCCACCATAGATAAGAGGCTTGCTACTTACAACTATACCATTTACCCTATCTCTATGAGGCATAGTAAAAATCTCTTCTGTTGGAATATTAGCTACAAATTCCACTCCTGATTTAGATTTTTCTCCTCCACTTATCCATTTATGTCCCTCTGGTAACTCTATCTCAAGATTAGTTCCCAAAGAGTTTTTATAGATAAGTTTTTTAAAGTTTTTATTATTTAAATAATCCATTCTTCCTTTTAACATAGCTAAATGTTTTTCCCATTCCAATATAGGATTTTCTTTATCAGCTCTTACTATTTTTAAGATAAGTTTCCACATCTCAGCAATAGCAAACTCTTCTCTTAACTTTGGAAAAACTCTCATTGCCCAAGCTTTTGTTGGAACAGATACTACACACCATTGATTACTATTTCCCATCAACTCATCATAATACTCTTTCATAGCTAAACTTCTTGCTTTTTGATATCTAGCTACTCTACTTTTATCTATCTCTTTTAAGATATCTGGGTCAGAAGCATAGACACTTAAAAATGCTGCTCCTTTTTTTACATAATAATCAAGAGATTCTTTTTGCCAATTTGGAAAGATATCAAATATCTCCTCTGCTCCATAGAGATATCTATATTTTCCACATACCTCATCACTCCAATGTACTACAACTTCACTAGCACCAAATTCATAAGCTTTTTCTACAAGTTTTCTCGTAAAATCATAAGTTTCCACTGGAGAGTTAATTACTAAAATCTGTCCTTTTTGAATATTAACCCCTTTTCTAATAGTAAGTTCCACATAATTTTCAATTTGTTTCTCCATAGTTGCCTCCTATTACGTTCTAAATACTCCCTTTGATATGAAATTGTTTATGTATTTTGCTGTTCCCATTTTTTTATGTATTTCATTATGCACAAGAGGAATTTTTAAAGTTTCTTTAGCTCCTTCATAAAGACACTCTTTATAATTTACAATACCATCATTGAACTCTCCTAGCCACCTTGAAAATATTCCACAAGTTTCTGTTCCTATTATAACTCCTACTTCAATATTATCATCTAGCTTAAAGGTACTGTTTTTCTTTAATACTCTCAATGGTTTAAAAATATTATCTAAAATTGGAAAAGCTCTCTTTAATCTTCTATGAATAACTGAATCTCTAAGTGGAGCAGAGATGAGAATAACTTTATCTACAATACCCTTTACCTCTTCATCTCTTAAGGTTCTCTCTATAAGTTTTCCTCCCAATCCATATCCAATTAAAATTATCTCTTCCTTTTCATTAAGCCCACCATATTTTAAATCTAAAAGAAACTCTTTCAACATACTTTCAGAAAATTTTATATCTGGAAAGGTTAATGGAAAATTTAGATTTTCTACTCTATATCCTAATAATTCAAGATTTTCTTGAAGAGCTCCCATATCTCTGTAACTTTTATTAAATCCGTGAATTAACACAACTCTAAAACTCATCTTTTTCTCTCCCCTCCTTTCCAAAAATTTCTCTTAGTTTTATTTCATCGAGTTTAAATATCCTTTTAAATTACTAACTACCATATCAATAGCTACTTTATTCTCTCCACCTCTTGGGATAATTATATCAGCATAACGTTTACTTGGTTCACAAAATTCTAGGTACATAGGTTTTACAGTAGTAAGATATTGAGTTTTTACAGATTCAAAGCTTCTTCCTCTCTCATTCATATCTCTTTCTATTCTTCTTAATATCATCTCATCAGCATCTGTATCTACAAATATTTTTACATCTAGTAACTCTCTTATCTCTGGTACAGCAAAGATTAAAATTCCCTCTACAATTACTATTTTTGAAGGATTAATCTTTACAGCTCCCTCTTTTCTTGAGTGAGTTGTAAAATCATATATAGGTCTTTCTATTGCTACTCCATTTTTTAAGTTTTCTAAATGTTTTCTTAATAGTTCAAATTCAATTGAATCTGGATGGTCAAAATTTACCTTTGCTCTCTCCTCTAAGCTCATATTTGTAAGCTCTCTATAATAAGCATCTTGCTCTACTAACACAGCATCTTCAGCTTTGAAAGCCTTTACTAAATTGCTAGCAACAGTTGTCTTTCCACTTCCACTTCCTCCTGCTACTCCAATTAAAATACAATTTTTCATTCTCTTATTTCCTCCTATATCTACATACTTCCCCTATTTACTATATATTATAACATATTCTTTAAAAATTTAAAATTTTCTCTATTATTTTATAAAATAATCATAGTATTGTAAATAGAAATATAGTAAAATAAATTATCAATACAGAAGGAGGAATACAATGAAAATTTTTAAGAAAATACTGTTTCTATTCCTGTTTTCTATTTTTTCAATTTTAATCTTTGCTGAAAATTTTAAAAACAGTGAAAATCTAATTACAGGAAAATTAGAAAATGGAATTCATTACTATATCTATAAAAATAAAAAGCCAGAAAATAAAGCTATGCTCAATTTAGTAGTAAAAACTGGTTCTCTTATGGAAGAGGATAACGAGCAGGGGATAGCTCATTTTATGGAGCATATGGCTTTCAATGGTACTACTAAATTTGAAAAAAATGAGATGATAAAATATCTTCAATCTATTGGACTTAGTTTTGGTGGAGATTTAAATGCTTATACCTCTTTTGATAGAACTGTATATAAGCTTCTTGTTCCTACTACCCCTAAGGAATTAGAAGATGGTGTTGAAGTTTTAAGAGAGTGGGCAAGTGAAGCTACTCTAAATCCTCAAGAGATAGAGAGTGAGAAAAAAGTTGTAATAGAGGAGTGGAGATTAAGACAGGGATTAGCTCAAAGGCTAGGAGATGTACAAAAGAAAGCTTTGTTTGAAGGCTCAAGATACTATGATAGATTTCCTATTGGGTTACCTGAAACTATTAACGGAGCTACTCAAGAAATAGTGAGAGGATTTTATGAGAAATGGTACCAACCTGAAAATATCTCTGTTATAGCTGTTGGAGATTTTGATACAAACCAAGTAGAAAGCTATATTCATAAATATTTCAACTACTCTGGAAGTAGAAAAGGAGAGAGTCCTAAAGAGTATAAATTAAAAGATTTAAAAAATAAGTATATAACTTTCTCTGATGATGAGATTAGATACAATACCTTTACAATTACAAAAATTTTAGATAGGGATATTGTAAAAGATGAAAAATCTATGAAAAAATATATTATTGACCAATTACTTTTTAATATTTTAAATACAAGACTTGCTAATTTACAAAAAAATGGGGACACACCTTTTTTACAATCTCTTGTATATAAATACGATATGAGTAATTCAAGAGATATTTTTACCTCTGCAAATGTTATAAAAAATGATAGGCTAGAAGAGGGAATAACTCTTTTCAATCAATTTTTTAAATCATCATTAAAAAATGGTATCAGTGAATATGAATTAGAATTGGAAAAAGAAAATTTAATAAACAACTATAAAAATATGGTGGCAAATAAAGAGAGTATTACCCACGATACCTATGCTGATTCACTAGTAGAGTATGTGATGTCTAAAGAGAGTTTTATGGACATAGAGCAGGAGTTTGCTATCTATTTAAAACTTATAAATGATATTACTACAAAAGATTTAGAAAAGAGATTTAAAAAAATTTTTAAAGAAGATTCACTTTATTTCCTAACAACTAGTACAGAACAAAGTAAAATCGATAATAAACAATTAGAAAAAATAATAAAAAATAGCAATAAACTTAAAGAGGAGTTTGATTTTTCTATTAAACCTGTTACTCTTCCACCTCTTAAAGTAAGTGAAGGGAATTTTATTAAAGAAGGAAATGGAAACTATACTCTTTCTAATGGAATAAAAGTTTATACTAAAAAAACTGACTTTGATAAGGATAAGATATATATAAAATTTTTCAAACAAGAGGGAAGCTCAGATGATAACTATGAATCATTTATTAACTCTTCAATAGCTACCTCAGTAGTAGAGCAATCTGGAGCTAGTATATTACAACCTAAAGATATAGAAACTTTTATGAAGGGGAAAAATTTCTCTATCTCATCATATATTGAAGATTATGAGCAAGGATTTTTAATTTCCACAGATAAGAAAAATTTAGAAACAGCTTTAGAGTATATGAACTACCTTATCTATGAACCTAAGGTTGATAAAGTAATCTTTGATAATACTATTACAGAGCTAAGAGAGAGTGTAATCAATAAAAATAACTCTCCAAGAGCTGTCTATAGTGATGAGATAAATAAAATATACAGTGGAAATCATCCTAGAAGAAATCCCCTTACTTTAGAAGATATACAACTAATCTCTCCAGAAAAAATTATGAAAGAGTACAAAAATAAGTTTGATAATTTTTCAAAATTTAATTTAGTTGTAGTTGGTTCTTTTGAAGAAAAGGATTTAGAAAATTATTTAAAAAAATATATTGCCTCTCTACCTAGCCAAGAGGACAATAGTAATGTGAAACCATTAAATCTAAATGTTCCTAAGAATATCATAAAAAAAGATGTTATAAAAGGAGTAGATAAGAAAGCTACAATAACTCTTATCTTCCCATATAACTCTCAGTACGGATATGAAGAAAAGACCCTTTATAATGGATTTTCTCAAATCTTAGATATTGCACTGATAGAAGATATTAGAGAAAAAATTGGTGGTGTCTACTCTATCTCTTCAAGAATTTCTCTATCTCCTAACAATTATGGAGAAGATAAATTGATTATCTCATATAGTTGTGATGTAGCAAGAGTTGAAGAGATTAAAAAAGCTGTCTTAAAAACTTTGGAAAAACTTCTATACGGTGATATTGAAAAAGAAAAAATTAATAGTGTTGTAAAAAATTATGAATTATCGTATAATACAGAGGTAAAAGAAAATAGTTTTTGGCTTAATTATCTATATCAAAAAATTACTGTTCCTGATTATAAATTAGCTACTCCAAAGGAGTATAGAGAGCTTATGACAAAGGAAAATCTATGGAAGGTAAATAGAAAAGCAATTAATCTTAAAAACTATATTGATGTTACTTTAATCCCAGAAAAAGAAAAAATCTAAAAGGAGGAATCATATGCCACATTTAAAAATTAGAGGAATGGCTAAACAACCAATTATTGAAAATAGTAAGGAACTTATAGATGGACTTACTGAAATAGTAAAATGTGACAGAACTTGGTTTACTATTGAGCACATTGACACTGAGTATATTTTTGATGGAAAGATTGTAGAAGGGTACACTTTTGTTGAACTTTTCTGGTTTGAAAGAACTCCAGAGGTTAAAAAACAAGTTGCTGACTTCATTACAAAATTTATTAAAAAAATCAATGGAAACAAAGATTGTTGTGTAATCTTCTTCCCACTTCAAGGAGAAAACTACTGCGATAATGGAGAGTTTTTCTAAGATTAATATATTAAATACAAGAGGGAATTTTTCCCTCTTGTATTTAATTCATCTTTAAACTTATTCATTATTAAAGCTTATAATCAAATTATATAAATATTCTGCCTCTTCTGAATAAAATTTACTATTCATAAATACCACTACTTATCTTGTAAGTATCTCATAGCAGTTATATTTTTTTTCATCAACTCTTCTGCTTTCAATTTTATTTTTTTATTATCTAAAGCTTTATTTTTAAAAATACTTTTTATGTCAACTATTTTTTTTCACTCATAATCATTACTCCTCAATATTAATCTGTGTTAATCTTCAATTTTCTCTTCTATTTTATCTAAGGTCGGAAGAGCAAAACCAATACGTCTAGCTGGTTTATCCTTATCTATCTTTTCTACTGAAGTAATCAAAAAATTAAGTTGGCTCATATGCTGAATAAGTTGAGCTGGCTGTCCATCTACAAATCCATAAAAATAAAGCATATCAGGATTTTGATAGCCTATTGTCATCACATACATAACTACAGCAGAACCAAAAGAAGCTAATTTTAAAGCTACCTCATGGTCATCATCTAAATCTTCTTCAAAAGTTTTTATCTGCTCTATTAATTTTTCAAATTTCCAATCTGCCATATTATAATCTCTTGGAGCTTCTATTGGAAAATTTTCTATTTGCTCAAGAACCTCTTTTCTCAATTTTTTTCTTGTTAATATTTTAGGTTTACTCATCATTATCACCTTACTTTGTATAATCCTAGTTTGTTAATATGAGTATACCTCATAAAAAAGATTTTAGCAATTTTCTTACAATATTTATTTTTTTCTAAATAGTCCTATTCCATCTCCAAATGGTTGCTGGTTTAATAAAAAAATAAATATATCTATGCCCCCAGCATTTCTCCTTTATTACTAATTATAGCATTTCTAATTTTAATAAACAATATTTTTCTAATTTTCTTAGAAATGACTTGTAATTAAAAGAATAGTAAGGTAATATAAACACAACCTAAGAAATACAAGGCTAGAGAGCCAATAAGGAGGATTATAATGGAATATAAAGATTATAGGGATTATATGTATGATGATTTAGAAAAAAGAGAAGAAAATTTAAAAATAATAGCTGAAATTGCAGGAGATATGTTTGATGATTTCCTGGAAAAAACACAAAGGCAATATGAAAGAGGAAGCTTATATCTTGTGGCTGAACTAGAAGTGAATGATGAATTAGAAAATTATATTGAAATGGACAAAGAAGAATTAAAAGTTTTCTATGCTACTACATTAAGAACTTTAAAAAAGTTTTTAGGTGATGACCTAAATAGAATGGGAATTTTTGAAAGTTATTCAATAATTGAAAAGATTAAATATTCATATACGGGTAAAGTAAAAAAGATTATTTTAACTGTAGAAACAACTGTAAAAAGTTAGTGGGAATCCACTAACTTTTATTTTACTTTTCATAAATAACTTGCAATTAAGAGAATAGTAAGGTAATATACACACAACCTAAGAAATATAGAGGAGTGATGAAAATGGAAATTAAAAAATTAAAATTTATTTCAAAAGTTAAAGATTTAAAAGAGTATATGGAAAGAGTTCAAGAACCAAAATATGTTGAAGAGGAAGAGGTAGCTATTATAAAAACTATAACACTTTCAATTAAAGAATTCAAAAAATTTACTAGTGATTTTTTTGAAGCTCAAGATTTTTTAATAAATACTTGTGATTGGTTAGAACAAGAAAAAGTTTTCACGGCAGTAAGAGTAACTGATGGAGCTACTAAAATCGTAGTTTATACTTATGGAAATAAGTATGCTAGATATGTGGCTGTTGAAGAAGAACCAAAAATTGAAATAAAAACCTTATCCTTTGCTAGTAAACCTTCTGATATTGTAGAAGCCAAAAATACTAAATATAGAGAAAGAAGTACTGTGGCAATTGTAAAAACAATTATTTTATCTAAAAAAGAGTTTCTGGCTTTTATAAATGACTTTTTCCATGAATGGAGTTTTTTAAAAGAAACTTGTATAGAATTAGAGGATGGTATTTTTACAGCTGTAAGAATAACTGATGGGGTTACTAAAATTGTAGTAGATACTCAAGGATTCAATTATGCTAGATATGTAGCACTAGAATAGGAAAAGCCTAGCTGAGCTAGGCTTTTTTTACTTTTTCTTATATTCTTGATATTGCACCAGAACTTTTTTTAACTTTTCTGGAATAGGTAACCCACATAATGAGGCATTTTCTAATATTGATAAGCCTTCATTAGAGATAAAAACTCCTATTGCTAAAGTTTTAATAGCAAGTTTCCCATTGAAAAGAATATCTAATTGATAAGCTAAAACTATAACTAATATTATCATAACTTTTTTCAAAATTCCTATTACTCCAGCTTTAGAATTAGCTGTACAAGTAACAAATGCTTTAATAACTCCCGATAGATAGTCTACAGTCATAAGAATTAGAAGAATTCTCATTGCTTCATCTTGCCCCCCTGTAACAAGAAAAATAAAAGCTACTAGACTTCCAAACCCTATTGTTATACCATTACCTAATATTTTAATAACATCAACTATAAGAAGAATAAAATTCCCAAATATTTCTCCTATTGTTTTAATAATTTCTCCCATACTTCCCTCTCTTCTTTAATTGCTAAGTGCATAATTTATTAATTTATCTAATACTTCAAACCAATAAGGTGTAATAGCTAGTTTAGGGAATAACGAAGCTAATACACACATTAAAAATGTTCCTACGAAAATAAAAATCAATCCTTTAGAAAAAGCATTTATTTTTTTTATTTCAATGTCTTGAGCTTTTTCTCCACTCTTTGCTTTTTTAGAAAATAAGTCAATTAATTTATTAGCACAAAATCCCATAAAAGCTATTATTTTAGACATAACTCTCTCCTTCCATCTATTTTTTATTTATTTATCCAATTCATACCTCTTTCTTGAGCTTTATCTAGCTTAAATCCAAAGTGGACAAAATTCTGTCTTGGATAGTAAATCAGCTGGTCAAATTGGATTTTACCTTCTTGTTTTAATTCTAAAGCTTTCTCATAAATTTCTTTTGAAGCCATTTTTTTACTATGAACATCTACTGCTAATCCAAATCTATGAGCTGAAGTCTTAGAGCCATCAACAGCTTTATTCAACTCTTCACATCTAAACCAACTAGTTACAATTAGCGGTACTCCTAAAAGTTCTCTAATGTAATCCATTCTAGTAGCTGTATATTGGATATAGTTTTTCTCTTGTTCATTAGGTATATTTTTAATTTGTAAAGCTTTTCCTGTTGCTGATACTGTTGTTTCTGCTTCTGTAAAATATTTACTATTTAGCATCTTCATCTTCTCCTTTTTTTGTTTTTAATTTAAAACTATCTAAATAATCTTTAGCCCCTTCTTTAAATGGTCTTTTAAAAAAGTTGGCTCTTATATGTAGTACTTCAAGTGCACTTAAAATTACTAAAAATATTGTTATTATTATCCATACTTTTGTCATTTATCTTCACTCCTTATAAACTTTTTACTATGTCTGCTATCTTATTGATTTCAACTTCTAGTTCTTGCATCTTTTCTATAATTAGTTGTATTTCCTCTTGAGTACCAAATTTAGAATTTTCCAAAGCTTTTTTATTCTCCTCAAGCTTTGAATATTCCAGTATCTTATCAGCTCTCATTTTAACAAACTCATCATGTGTAGTTCCTTCATACCAGATATGATTTTCTTTATCCCAAGCCTTTTTGTAATATCCTAATTTCTCATCATACTCAACTTTAATAAGCTTTCCATTTTCTATATATTCTCCATCATCAAGAACTATAATTCCCTCTATTTTTAGTTCTTCTTGAGTTTTTTCTCTAATCAAATTAGTTTCTTTATCTATAATAGGATATTGTAATTTATCTTTAGAAGCATACATTCCCTCTTCATTCCAAATTGGATAAAACTCTTGAGGATTCTCTATAAACTCTTCATAATTAGTAACATATGGTTGCCCTATTAGTTCAAGTTCTTTGTTGTAAATGTAAACTATTATATTCTCCATTTTCCTCTCCTTTTTTCTTATTTTTTATGTGTAAATTATTGAATTTCATCAAAGATTAAAAAAATTTAAAATGTAAAACTCTTTATAAAATATAGATTTCTAAACTTTCGAAATAAATTAGCAAATACTTTTTGAAGTAGAAGTAATTTTTATTAAAAAATATAGAAAGCTAAGTAAAATAAGACTTTTTAATCTTTAAAAAATTTTAGTTTATGCATAAATTCAATAATTTATTCAATTTTTTAGGCTTAAATTAGCCCTTTTTCTCTCTTTAATTGTCTGATTTTTTCTCTATTTTCTGCTCCAGTTCTTGCTTTAATATAATGTTCTCTAGTAGTATTTATATTATTATGATTAGCAAATTCAGAAGCTGTATTTATATCTGTTATATTCTTTAAAAGGTTTATAGCTGTTTTCCTAAGAGTATGAGGATATAACTTATCATTTCCTAATAACTCTCCTATCTTTTTTATTCTACTTCTAATAGTAGATTGAGCCATCTGTCTACATTGTCCACCTTCCTTTGTTATAAATAAATAATCTGATACTAAATTATTCTCTTTTCTATACTCTAGCCATTCTTGTAACACCTTTTCAGTATTATCAAGAAAAATTACATCAACTATCTTATTACCTTTTTCTTTTACATCTTTAAAATACCCATCTTTTAAATTTAATTGTGAAAGTTTTAAATTTTGTATTGCTGATATTCTATTAGCACTTTCTAGGAATAATTCCCAAAGTAATCTAGATTGAATATCAAATTTCTTTGAATTATGTTGCATAAGTATTCTAGCTTTGATTATGTCCTCTATTGTAAGATAATAGCTTTCTCTTCTTTTGTCAAAACTACCTTTTTTTAATCTATCAAGTTTATGTTGGAATGGGTGATGAGATATTAAATCTCTTTTTACACACCATATATAAAAACTTGAGATAGCTGTAAGCTTATTATTTATTGTCTGATTATTATTTCCATTCTCCCTACAATGATTTATATATCTCTCTAAAATAGATACACAATTTTTTATTGTACTATCGCTTAATAATAGTCTATTCCCTTCATATTTCTGTAAATACTTCATATACTGTTTCATATTACTTTCATACACTCTATAAGTTGTGTTCAATGTTTCATAGTTCCTTGCTTTGTTACTCTCTAAATACATTTGATAAACTTCCATATTAGCTTTGTTAAATTTTTCCATTTTGTTAAAATCCTCCTGTAATTTAATTTTGACACTATATTGTATCAAATTTTAAATTACAGAATTTACTTGATAGCAATGATAACTCAATGAGATTTGGAGATATAGTTATTCAATTTGGTAATGGAACAGGAAATGATGGAATGAAAAATTTAACATTTCCAGTTCCTTTTAAGAAAAAAGTTTTAAATCTACAAATAACCTCTATAGTAAAAAGTAATAATTCAGGTTGGTCTTGGCAACCTAGAATCTGGGAAAGTAGATTAGATGGTTTCAAGGCTAGTATTGATTCTCCAGAATTTTTTTGGTTAGCAATAGGCTATTAAATTCCAATTGCTAGCCAAGGAATTTTTACACTATTAGGTTTCCCAGATACTCCCCAGTTTGTATCGTTAAAATTAAAACTAGTTAAAGTCCATGAAATAGTTGGAGTATTACCAGATGTTATAACAGTAAAAACTGAACTTTTAAAAGGAATAGGAAAACTTTTACTTCCAGTTGTTGTAGCTCCAGTTTGAATAATAAGTCCATTGGTAAATTGGATATATTTACCATTAGTATTTTCTCCTGTTGAATATATATTTAAATTCTGTAATTTACCCAATAAATCATTATTAGATATTGCTTCAAAGTAATTTGCGTCTGCATAGTTTATACTTGTAGCTTTTATACATTTATAAACTTTTTTTGTGGTACTATCATAATAGGCATAGTTTACTGTCTTTGCACTAGAAGTATTAAGACTTCCTCCGTATGTAAGTCCTAATATCTCGGCTAATTTAGCTCCTTCTAATACTGTATTTGAAGTAGTTCCAAAATTTTTATTAAAAGCTCCATTTTTTTTGAAGGCTGGTTCTGCTCCTATTCCACTAGCTGTAATATTAATACTTTTAGCTGCTGCTCCATCATAGCTCACTGGATTTTGTCCATTCATCTTTATTTCAAGAGCATTAGGATTTTTCATACTTGTTGGAAAATCTGTAATATTTGCTTTTGTATGAGTATGACTAGAATCAGCAGCTCCTATGCTAGCTGGAGTAATATTAATATTTTTAGTAGCTGCTCCATCATATGTATAAGCAGTTCCACTATTTAATTGAATAGATAAGGCATAAGGATTTTTCATACTAGCAGGAAAGTCTGTGATATTTGCTTTTGTATGAGTATGACTGCTTGGAGTAAAAGAATTAGGTTTTCCTGTAATATCACTCCAAGTAATATTTGTCCATTGAGCAGCTCCAGATGATAACCATTTTAGAAAATTTCCACTAACCCCATTTGCAGGTATATGATTATTTCCATTCCCAGTAGGATGAGTATATTTAGGAGTTCCATGTAATGTTCCATCTTCATCAACTGTTAAATTATTCCCTACCTTTATTCTTCCTAATTGTGTTTTAGTTGCTTTTTTTACTAGCTCATTATAAAGTTCATTAATGGCTCCAACTATTGTTTTTACCACGGTTTTTAGAGTGCTATCTTCTTTATTTTGTTTAGTTTCATTTAAAATTTTTCCTTGTTTACCTGAAAGAGCTTTTGTAGTACTATCAGTTGTAAGATTATCTACTACATTTAATTGAATATCATTATCATTAACAATAATACCATCATTTTTAGATACAATAGAGGTCCTTCCAGAACTATCAACAGTTAATCCTTTACCTATAATTATTCTTCCTAATATAGTTTTTGATGCTATTTTAGAAATTTCTGTTAATAAGTTCTGTGCAGTACCAGTATAACCACCTTTATCTAATTTATTAGTAAAAAGTTCATTTATTGCTTCCCAAACAATTTTGGCAGCTGTCAATAATCTATTTTCATGTAAATTTTGTTTTTTAGCCAATTCTTTATCTAAATATTCTTTATCTACCCATAATTCTTTTCCTGTCCAGTTAACTATTGTAGTTTCATTATTAGTAGCCATTATATTAACATAATATCTAAATTTGATTGGTGTCTTGCTTGCTGGCGGCATCCAGGTAGCTTCATCACCTTCATTTATATACCAGTACAGAATTTCTTCTTCTCCATCTAATGCGTATATTCCTATTTCTCTTGGAAAGTATCCAGTTTCAATATCTTCATTACTAAACAGTACAGTTAATTTCAAATTATTTTCTATTTGTTTTTTTTCTAATATTTCAACTTCTTGTTTTATTGCTTTTATATTAGTAAATGTGCTAGGATCCTCATCATCTGATATTTTTCCATCTCCTATTTTTACTTTAACTAATTTTATTCCTTCTCCTGTTGCTTGGCATTTTGCTAAATATTCGCTCCCTCTCTTTGTAATACCATCAAACATTTCTTATAACCTCCTCTATTTTATATGGTGTTAAATTGAGATTATTATTTATTGTTATTTTTATAACCCCCCAGTGAATTCTTTTTCTATTTCTTTAACTTGAAAAGAAGCGAATTTCATTTTACTTATTTCTCTGGTGATTTCAATATCTGTAGTATCAATAACACTTCTACAATTTTTATATTTGCCAATAATTTCAATTAATTTATCAATCCAATTTGGGTCAGAATTTATATGGTTGATAGTTACTTTAAAAGTATAAGGTTTCCCATCATATTCAAACCATTCATGCAAAGTAATTGGATAACCTAATTTTTCAAGGTTCTCTTCAATTATCTTTTTAGTCCCTTTTTTAGAATATGACCAATATGCATTTTTAATTAATTTTATTTTAACCTCTCTATCTAAATTCTCTTGCCAATTATCTACCATATATTGATAAGCTAATTCTGATAAAACTTCATCTGTCTGTAATTCTAAATTTTTAAATATTGCTAATTTCGGAAGTTGCGAAATTATCTCTTTTTTTAATTGCTTTTCTAATTCTAAAGACAAAGATTTTAAATTTTTATATTTTTTTAAATTTTCTGGGAAAAAAAATTGGTAATCAGTATCACATAGATTATATTTACTCATCTTCTACTCCTTGATAACTAACAGTAATACTTGAAGTTTCTTGTGCAATTTTTGTCTTATCTAATTTAGTAAAAGTAGGTTCAATTATCTCAACTCTCTTTGCTCCAGCACCAATTAAAAGTTGTATTAATTTATTTGGATTGATATCTCTACCTAATTTTTCTTTTTGCCAAGCTCTATATTCAAAAACAGCATTATTTATATTCTGAGTTACAGTGCTTACATCATTTTCTTTGCTTAACCACCATTTTAAATTTATATTATATGGCGTAGATGTTGGTGCAAAGACTTCAACTTTATCAGTAAAAGGTCTAACACTATCATCTTGTAGTCTTTTTTCTACAATTTCAAGAATACTTCTTTCAGGAATAGCTCCATTTTTTAACAAAGGAATAACTTTTACTACTCCTGGAGATTCTTCTGGAGTATAAATGTGGACATCTATTATATCTTGATGTGCAGTTAAAACATGATATTTATAAGCTTCAACAGGTCCTGCAGTACTAAATGCAGTTGGTCTTAACTGAATTCTAGTTCTTAAACTTTCATCATCTTCTTGATTTACTCCACCACTACTTATGCTTGTATTACTCACAGATAAAAGAAAGGGTATATCGTCAACGATTATATTTATTTCTCCTATTTGTAAATCATTCCCTATAACTCCAGGAGTTAAACAAGTTACAACTCCACTAACTTCTCTCTCCCCAATTTTTAGCTCTATATTCTCATCAGCTCCGAAATAAAGATTCCCAGCTGCAACCTTATATCCTTTTGGAATAGTTACTACACTTGGAAATGTCTTAGAAAAAGTATATTTAATAGTTGCTTTTGCTCCTTTTTCTTGTATTCTTTCTACTCCTACAAGTTCTCCTATTGCTTCTAGATATTCTTTTTCTGCATATCTTAATAAATTCATTCTTCCAGTATAATTAATATCATTCTTTACAATAGTAAAAATATAAGTTACCCAACCAATAAAATCATTAATAGGATCTCCATCTTTGATGGTTACTCCCATAATTTCTTCATAGCCTTCTTTTAAGGCTATTTCAATATTATTAATATTTTCATCTATAAATTTAATCATCTATTATTTCTCCTTTCACACTAGCTTGCACTAGTGTCTTTACTTCATTGTTAGATGTTAAATTAATTTCAGATACTTTAAATCTTTTCTCTTCTCTTTCTATTTCCTCAACTGTATCAGCAGTCATTTCTGCTTCTATAATAAGTTGAGGTTTATCAATATTTTCTGCTATTATTCCTTTATGCCTTGCCAAAGGAACATTTCCTTTTATTCTAGTTACTATATTTTCTATATTTTGAGCGATTTCTTCATTCAAATTTTTAGGCTTAAATACATAGTTTTTTTCATTTTGAGTAATTTCCATTTCCATTAGTTATACTCCTTTAATTGAATAGATAAGTCGATTTTTGTAACAGTCCCTAAAGCAGTATAAGCTTTATATAATTCAGAAATATTTTCTATAACATAAGTACCAATAACTTTACCCCCAAGAATAAATCTAAGGTGTTCTCCCTTTTTTCCATACTCTTTTAAGTCTTGGGCTGATTTACTGGGATTAACATTAAAAGCAGCATTTAAATGTATGTTAAATTTTATATTTTCTAAGTTTTCTCCATCAAATTGAAGCTTAGGTTTGCTTCCTATTATTTGATGCTCTGTCCATCTATAGCTTGCATCTCTATTTAAAGAGTCAAGAGTTTTTATATAAAAGCTACTACAAGCAAAGATTACTTTACCTAAACTTCCTACAACCATAGTTATTCTCCTTTCTTATTTTTGAGGTGGTCCTGAGATCTCTCCACCTGCCTTGACTCCTGTTGTTTTATGATTTATTAATGAAACTCCAGCTGCTTTGACATCTTCAGTTGTTGTCATTCCACCTTCTACAATTATATTCCCTTTAATACTTATATCCCCAGTAATTGATATTTGAGGACAGATTATTTCTATATTTTTTTTACAATCTATATATAGTTTAGAGGTATTTTCATCAAATATCAGCTTAGTTCCATCTGGATATAAAGTTATATATTTCCCTTCTCCTGCTTCTTTCATCACAGGATCTTGTATGTTATAACCACTTCCTAAATAATATCCACTATTCCCTGTTGTAGCTATTAAACAAAGTCCTTTTTCATTGATTTTAGGCATACTATATTGTTTAACTCCTTGATTTCTTCCCTGAAATACTGTGAGAATAGCACTAGAAATATTTAAATCTTCAAATTCTACTTTTACTCGACCTTCATCATGGAATACATGGGATACTGTTCCATATCTTATTTCATTCATCTAACACCATCCTAATTTCTAAAGTTAAATCATAAATTTTTAAATCAGTATTTATACTTGTTATTAAATATTTTCCCGTAAAAATACCAAAATTTTCTAAAAATATAGTATCTCCTACACATATAAGTTCCTCTTTACCTATAATTTCTATTGTTCCTCTTATAGCTTGTTTATTTTTTTCTCTTAAAGCTTTTTCAGCTATTTTTGATAAGTATTCTCTTTTTTGTGCCTTAGTATCTCCAGGTGGTTCTTTTTCCTGGTTGATAAATAAAACTCTTTGAGTATTTCTTTTATAACCTGGTCTTTGTTTAGTAAAAAAGCTTTCTTCTATTTTTTCTCCCAGGTAACTATCATAGTAAGTAATTTTACACCCTGCATATGTATCAGTATCATCAGTTTCTAAAGAATAATTTTTAATATTATTTCTATGAAAAATAAATTTATAATCTTTTTCTTCATATACCTTTTCCTCAAAAATAATTAATCTATCATTGTAAAGTTTGATAATTACTCCTATCTCATTCCCTAGTCTTTTTAAAAAATTGAAATATGATTCAAGTTTTTGTTCAACTCTTTTATATTCTCGATTGAAATTACATTCATATATAAGTTCAAGACTACATTCCTTAGCAATATCTTTAGCAATTTTTTCAAAAGTTACAGCTTCCCATACTCTGTTTTTCTTGTCATCCATAATATTAGAAACAATGTCTACAGATAGTGCAGATATAGTTACTATATCTGGAGGTCCAGAATATGAAACTCTATCAATATAAAAGGTCCCAATATATATTTCTACTTCACTATTAGTTTCCCAATTATATAGATACAACCAACATTCAAGTTTATCCCCCTTCAAAGGATTCCAGTCATTCATCCAAAGTAATTCTCTATTTTGAATAGTTAAATCCAGGCTATCAAATTCATTTAAGGAGTCTGAATAACTAAAACTAATTAAATCCTGGTCTATATACTTAGTTATATCTGTATTTTCATATAATACTTTTAACTTTAATTTTCTACTGTTAGAAACCATTTTTTTTACTTCTTCACTTAGATTCATCTTCTTCTCCAAGGTGCTACTTTTTCTTCATAAGTTTTAGGAATTTCCTGGTATTTTATTTTGATACCAGCTTCAAAAATTAAAGTTCCATGATATCCTGGATTTTTTTCTAATAAAGTATTATATAGTTTTGAATCTCCAAATAGCTTATAAGAGATACTATCCCAGGTATCCCCTAATACCGTTATATATATTTTATCTTCCATAACCTCTCCTAAATCTTTCTTTCTCGTATTTATTCATACTTTCTTTAAACCAACGTTCAAAATCTCCTTTATCTTTTTTCAAAGTTGTTTCTAAACTGTTGCTATCATTAGCATAAATAGTTGGAGAATAAGAAAAAGTAATAGTTGCTGATGAATTGTTATTAGTTGTAGAAGTAGGTTTATAAGCTCCGAGTAATTTCCCTGTTTTTTCCCATAAGTTTAGGCTTTTAGGAGTTCTTTCGTGGGGAATTACACTTTCAGAACTTCCACCTTCTCCAATTAAAGCAAGTGTTGGAGAATTAACTACTCCCCCTGTTGCAAATTGTGGAATATTAAATTGTTCTCCAAGCCAGGAAGCTCCATTTTTTATGCTATCTGTTATACTAAAATTCTTTATTTTTTCATAAATCTCTAATACTCCATCAAGCATATGTCCTCCTTTTTCCTTTATTCCTTCTATTTTTTTATCTAACCAATCAAAAGGAATTCCTAATATTGCTAAACTTTTCTCTTTGAATATATTCCACTGCTCAATTGCTCCAGTGACCATATTTACAATTTTATCTTTTAATTCACCAGCTTTTAATTTTATAGTATCCCAATTTTCGTATAAAGCTTTTCCACCTTTAATCATATAACCAATAGGACCAAGTAAATACCAATATTTGTCTACTAATTCAACTACTTTACCTTTGAGCTGAACTGCTTTTTCTTTAACTGTATCCCAATTCTTATAAAGCATATATCCTGCTGCGATTAAAGCGGTTATACCTAAAATAACCCAAGTGATAGGACTAGCTAAAGCAGCCATACCAAGACTTCCTAACTTAGCTAAACCACCTATTAAAAATTTACCACCATTTAGTATCCCAAGACCAATTGTTTTTCCTACTTGAAGTCCAGTACTTCCTAATAGTTTTAAATATTGAATGCTCATTTTAGTGAATTTAACAAGTCCATTACTTACAAGTTTACCCCCATTCAATATTCCACTTCCTATTACTTTTCCTACTTGAAGCCCAGCACTTCCTAAATTTTTAAATTGTTGTGTTATTGTTTTAGCAGCTCTTATAGTTTTAAGTCCTAATTCTTTTTCAGTTGCTAATCCTACTAAATTAACAATACCAGCATAGCCGTGTAATAACCCACCTATAAGTTTTAAAGCCCCTCCAAACCCATACAAAGCTCCAGTTCCATAAACAAAGAGTTTTACCATTCTTTTAAATCCTTCTGGATCTTCTTTCATTATTTTTAAAAGTTTTTCTAAAAAAGCTTTGAGATATGTAGCTCCTTCTTTTACAAGAGGTAACAATTCTGTTCCTAGGTCTGCTTTGATTACATCAAATTCTGTCTTTAAAACCTGTAGTTGATTAGCAGCTGTATTTTTTTGAATTTCAGCTTCTTTATTAGTTGCTCCAGAATAAATATTAGAGTCTTTTGCTAAATTTATATTTCTTTTTAATCTATCAAAAGCTCCCATTATATTAGCAGCAGCTACTTTCCCCTCTTCTCCAAAAAGCATAGTCATAACTGCCCCTTGTTCATGTTCTTTTAACTTACTTAACTTAAAAAATACAGTTTCTAATGCTTTTTCTGGGTCCTCTAATGTAGCTTTTGCCAAATAGTCTGGGTCTAATCCTAGTATATTTAATGCTTCTTTTTCACTTCCTGTTGCTGCCATACCTTTATTTAAAATAGTTAACAGTCTTTTTGCCCCTGTTGCTGCTATTTCAGGTGCCATTCCCATTTCCATTAAAGAAGCTCCAAGAGCTGCTGTTTGATTAGTAGTCATTCCTACTACAGTTGGAAGGTTTCCCATTCTTGTTATAAATTCTGCTATTTTAATTTCACTAGCTCCTGTATTATTCCCTAAAGTATTAATTTGATCTGTTAATTCTTTTAATTGAGTCAGATTCATTTCAAAGGTATTTCTCCAGGCAAACATATACTCAGAAGCTTGTTCTCTGCTCATATTAAAAGCCATTCCCATATTGGCAGCAGCTTCTATATAGCCTACTGCTTCATCTTTATTCAAACCACTTTGACCAGCATTAGCAGCCATGCCATATAATTCCTCTAAGGAAACTGCTATCCTTTTTTCTGCAACAAGTTTTAATAAATCTTCTTTGAATTTAGCTTCTTCTTCAGCCGTTTCAAAATCAAATTGCTTTTTTACTCCTGCAAAAGCTGTTTCTGCTCTTATAGCTTCCGAAAGTGCTCCAGCTCCAGCAACAGTTGCAACACCAGCAGCTTTTAAAGGTAAATTTCCATAAGATGCTATTTTACTACCTTTTTCTTTTATAGCATTAGCTTTTTGGTAGTGTTCTAAAGCTTTATTATATGCATTTGCCTTTTTTTCAAGTTCTTCATAAGATTTTGCTGTATCTTTAATTGAAATACTTTGTTCTTTTAATTGTTTTGTAGTTTCTCTAATTTCATTTATATTTTTCTTTTGTTTTTCTCTTAGAGATTGAATTTTATTTTCTAAATTAAGCTGTTGTTTTCCTAGATTAGTACTTTCTTTTGAATTAGAAGAAAGTTCTTTCCCAACTTCATTCAATCTTTTTTTTAAAGGAGTTAATTCGTTAGTAATTCCTTTAGTTTCTTTTTGTAGTTTTCGATACTCTTCTTGTAACTTTTTGTTATCTCCCTTCCCTTCTTTCATTTCAATTGCAACCATTGCCATTCTATCTTTTAAAAGTTTTTCTTTAGAAGAGAGTTGATTGATCTCTTTTTCTAAAAGTTTATAAGTAGATCCAAGAGTTCTTCCCTCTTTATCTACCTCTAATAATCTATTTTTTAATTTAACCAATTCCTTTTGGGAATAAATTATTTCACTCCTAGTTTCTTTTCTAATAAGCTGCATATTTTCATATTTCTTTAAATCTCTTTGAGTTTTTTTTAAATCCGAGGTCTTATTTTTTAATTGATCCATCAAAGTTCCAGCACTTTTAATATTTTTACTAAAACTTGTAGATAATGCAGCTCCTATCCCAATAGATATTGCCAGTTCCTTTAATGCCATTTTTCCTCCAAATAAAAAAGCCACTTACTCATTTCTGAATAAGTGGCTTTTGATACCTAATTTTAAATTATTTTTGATAGTATACATCCAATTATTATGGATAGAATCAATGTAATAACTACCCAATAAAAAGTTCCTATTATAGCTAGAATAATGCAAATCAAAACAGCTACAACCCAAAATATTTTTGGAATAAATACTATAAATTTCTCAAGAAGTGTCAATTTAACTTTTTTATTTCCAGCTAAGTATTCATCAATTCTTTTAGAGGATTCATAGGTTTCCTTTTCTATTCTGTCTTTAGCTTTGGCAGAGTTTTCCTTATATTCCAAAGAAATTTGTTTTATATCTGTTTTTACTCTTCTCCATTCTTCTTTTAAGCTATTTACCATACCATCCACCTCTTACTATGATTATACTGTATAAACATAATAAGAGCAACCACTTATTTATTTTTTTCATCTAGTATTTCATTAATAGTTTCTAGCCATTCAGCCCACTCATAAACTGGGAGATCTAGCCAATATTCGAGGCTTGTTCTTGTTTCTTTAGCGATAATAACTCCGACTTTTCTGATATCAGATCCGTTAAGATTTCCCAGTCCAAGCCATCTAAGAAACCCTTGACTACCCCCACAATTTTTAAGAAGTCATCTCCAGGTAATCCTGATAACTCATTATATCTACACCCTATTATTCTAGCTGCTATATATCCTTGATAAGATTTTAAATTTTCAAATGGGACATTACCAGGAAGTCCAAGTCCTTCATTCAATAAGAATTCTCTTTCTGCTTCTAATACGGCTCTTGCAGTAAAATTCTCTTTAGTTATATTTACTTCCTCTATTCTTTTCTCTGAACCATCAAAATTTTTAATAATAATTGGTTTACTTAATTTCATTTGTCCCCCTTACATTCCCATAGCAGCTTTTATATCCGCTAAATAATCTACTCCATTTATTTTGCAAATCATATTTAATTTATCTATTTCAAGTACTTCTTTTCCATCATACTCAATTTTTAAATAATCAACAGCAAATTCTTTTTTACTATCCATAGCTTTTCCAACTGATACCTTTCCTAAAGACATTGTTTTTGGAATCCCTCTTGCAAAAACACTTAATCTTCCTTGCTCAATTTTCCCAGCTGTCTTATCTAAAGATTGTATTCCAGCTTTTATTTCTAGGTTATAAGCTCTTGGTTGAAGAAGTGTAAAATCTTCTCCTATCAAAGCCCTTATATTCAATCCTAAAGTTAAAGGAGAGGTATGTCCTGCAGTTATTGATTCAATTTCTCCTGCAATTCCAGCTCCTGAAATTGTTTCTGCCATAAATTGTAGCTCTGGTAGATCAACATCTACTAAAGCTGTTTGTGTTCTACTACCATCAGTATATAACATATAGTTACTTAGTTTTTCTGGTATAAGCATTATTTATCACTCCTCGTATAATATTTATATAATAATTTACTAATTACTAATCTATTTTAA
>ERZ838827.1006-NODE-1006-length-25372-cov-11.362958_pt1 | contig 25372 bp, 26 predicted proteins | sample MGYA00519881_ERZ838827 | MGnify/ENA primary metagenome ERZ838827 (study PRJEB31850, sample SAMEA3708842) | human gut metagenome | biome: human gut; feature: human-associated habitat; material: faeces | place: China | collected 2014 ...
CCCCAGCTACACCCCCGTGCGGTAACCGGCGCATCAAAAACCGCCCCCCGGCGCAGGCCGGCGGGCGGTTTTTGATTTTATCAGAACTTGGTACCCCCGAACTCGTGGAAGGTGAGGTTCTTGTTCCGCTCCTCGGTCCAGCCGATGGCCCACTGGGAACCGAACAGCAGGAGCTGGTTGCCCTTGTAGTCCTCCACCAGCTTCACGTCGGTGCCCAGGATGAGATCCTCCTCCTTGACCGGCTCGCCGTCGTCGGTCTCGATCCACCGCAGGTATTCGTAGGGCAGGCCCTCCATATAGAGCTCCACGTTGTACTCGTTCTTGAGGCGGTACTCCAGCACGTCGAACTGGAGGGTGCCCACCACGCCCACGATAACCTCCTCCATGCCGGTGTAGGGGGTCTTGAAGATCTGGATGGCGCCCTCCTGGGCGATCTGCTCCATACCCTTCAAAAACTGCTTGCGCTTCATGGTGTCCAGGGAGCGCACCCGCTTGAAGTGCTCGGGGGCGAAGGTGGGGATGGGGTCGAAGCGGAACTTTTTGCCCGGGGCGCACAGGGTGTCGCCGATGGAGAAGATGCCCGGGTCAAACACGCCGATGATGTCGCCGGCGTAGGCCTCCTCGATGATCTCCCGCTCGGCCGCCATGAGCTGCTGGGGCCGGGACAGGCGGAGCTTCTTGCCGCCCTGGACGTGGTACACCTCCTTATCCGCGTCAAAGCGGCCGGAGACGATGCGCATAAAGGCGATGCGGTCCCGGTGGGCCTTGTTCATGTTGGCCTGGATCTTGAACACAAACGCGGAGAAGTCGTCGTCCAGGGAGTCCACCACCAGCTCGCCCGCCCGCCGGGGCAGGGGGGCGGTGGTCATCTGGAGGAAGTGCTCCAGGAAGGGCTCCACGCCGAAGTTGGTGAGGGCGGAACCGAAGAACACCGGGGAGAGCTTGCCGTGGCGCACCCGGTCCAGATCAAACTCGGCGGCCGCGCCATCCAGCAGCTCAATCTCGTCGGTGAGCTGCCGGTGGAGCCGCTCGCTGATCAGGCCGTCCAGGTTGGGGTCACCCAGCTCCACCTCGGTGGCGGTGGCCGCCTTGGCCCCGCCGTTGGAGGTGAAGTGGATAATCTTGCGGCTGCCCCGGTCATATACGCCCTGGAAGTCCTTGCCGCAGCCGATGGGCCAGTTCACCGGGTAGGTCTCGATGCCCAGCTCCTTCTCCAGCTCCTCCAGCAGCTCGAAGGAGTCCCGGGCCTCCCGGTCCATCTTGTTGATGAAGGTAAAGATGGGGATGTCCCGCATGGCGCACACCTTGAACAGCTTGCGGGTCTGGGCCTCCACGCCCTTGGCCGCGTCAATGACCATCACCGCGCTGTCGGCGGCCATGAGGGTGCGGTAGGTGTCCTCCGAGAAGTCCTGGTGGCCGGGGGTGTCCAGGATGTTGATGCAGTAGCCCTCGTACTGGAACTGCATGACGGAGGAGGTGACCGAGATGCCGCGCTGCTTCTCAATCTCCATCCAGTCGGAGGTGGCGGCCCGGGTGTTCTTTTTGCCCTTGACCTGCCCGGCCTGGGCAATGGCCCCGCCGTAGAGCAGGAATTTCTCGGTCAGGGTGGTCTTGCCGGCGTCCGGGTGGCTGATGATGGCAAAGGTACGCCGGCGATTGATTTCTTTCTCGTATTGTGACAAGGTAATGTCCTCCTTGATAGAGTTGGTGCATGGGTGCCGGGCGGATGTGGGCATCCGCCCCTACGGCGGGAACAAGCCCGCATTTGGACGTTGTAGGGGGCGATGCCTACATCGCCCCGCCTTACGGCGGAGTGAGGCGGCGGATCGCATCGGGAAGATCCCCAAAGGTAGCCACCGAGGGCACAGGGCGGTCAATGCGCCCGAAGCCGTAGGCGGCATGGAGGAAGGGGACGCCCGCCTTGGAGGCAGCGTCATAGTCCCCCTGGGTGTCCCCGATGTAGAGGGGCCGCCTCAGGCCGTTCCGCTCCGCCACCAGGGCGATGTTGTCCGCCTTGGGCAGCCCCGTGCGGCCGGGGTTTTCGTAGTCCGTAAAATAGCGCCCCAGTCCATGGGCCTGGAAAAAGGCCTCAATATACCCGTCCTGGCAGTTGCTGACGAGAAAGAGGGGACAGCGGGCGGAGAGCGCCGCCAGGGTCTGCTCCACCCCGGGGTAGAGGACGCCCCCGTGGGCGGCCACATAGGCGTTTTCCTCCGACAGCACCTCCTCCAGAATGGGCTTCATCCGCTCCTGGTCCAGCTCCGGCACCAGGCGGTGGAGGATATCGGGCAGCAGCATCCCCATACACGGCAGCAGCCGCGCCCGGGTCACGGTGCCGGCATACTCCGGCGCAAGCCGCTCCAGGGCCCGGTTCCAGGAGATGCAGATGGCATCCACCGAATCCCACAAGGTCCCGTCCAGATCAAACAGAAGTCCGTCAAACACGTCCATACCCCCGGTTCCGTCTCACAAAAACGACCACATCCGAAGGGATGCAGCCGATACCAATACCTTGATACTATATCATACCCAAGCCGCCCTTTTCAAGCCTCCCTGTCCCATATTTTGCACAAAAAGCCGGGGCCGCTGGGCGGCCCCGGCTTGGGAGCTGGGTTACAGGGTGAGGGCGCGGTGGAGAATGACGGCCATCTCCGCCCGGTTCAGGGTTCCGGTGGGGTTGAGCTTGCCCTGCCCGTTGCCCTGGATCACGCCGGCCTGGGCCATGGCGGCCATGGCCGTGCGGGCGTAGTCCGCCACGGAGGCCCCATCCGGGAAGCGGCTCAGGTAGCTGTCATAGGCGTTGGGCACAGACCGGTTGACGGCCTGCATGGCCCGCAGGAGGAACACCATGGCGTCCTGCCGGGTGACGGGGTCGTTGGGGCGGAAGCTCCCGTCCGCCTCGGCGGTGGCGATGCCCAGAGCCTTGGCATGGGCCAGGGCCTCGGCGTAGTAGCTGCCGGCGGCCACGTCAGTAAAGTTGCCTGCGGCGGCGGTGCTGCTGAAGCCAAAGGTGCGGTAGAGCATCAGGATATAGTCGCCGCGGGTGAGGGTGGAGGCGGGGCTGAAGGTGGCGCCGTCGCCCGTACCGGTGGTAATGCCGTAGGCGGCCAGGAATTCCACGGAGGCTCCCGCCCAACTGTTATAGCTGCCCATGTCGCTGAAGCGGGAGGAGGCGGAGGGCGTGACCATCACCTGAACGGTGCCGGTATACTCGATGCCGTCGGCATCGGTACCCACATAGGGGATGGTTACAACGCCGCTGTAACCCGCCTTGGGCAGGAAGGTGACCTCGCCCAGCAGGTAGACGCCGCCCATGGAGTAGTCCACGGTGGAAACCACCTCGCCGCGGTACTGGGTGGGAGTGTGGAAGTTGTAGTAGAGCTGTCCGCCGGTGGTGTCGGGGGCGGGGAACCGGACGGAGGTCAGGGCCTTGCCGCCCCGGGCCGCGCAGGCGGCGGTAAAGTCGGCGGCGTTGAAGTCCACGGCCAGGCCGGTGGAGGTGTAGGTGATGATGGTGGGCTCACTCAGCGTCACATAGGTCAGCTTGACCTCGCCGTAGAAGGACTTGCCGTTGGCGGCCTCCCCCTCAAAGGGGATGCGTACGGAGCTGCCGGTGCCGCTGCCGGGGACAAAGGAAACCTGGTCCAGCTGGGGAGAGGAGGCGCGGTAATAACGGCCGGAGCCCACCTCAGACTCGCCGGACTCGCCGTGCTGGTAGTACAGATAGCCGCCGCGGCCGGAGTCGTAATCAAAGATCACATAGTTCAGATTGGCGCCGGTCTCCTTCACGCAGGCCTCGTTGAACGCGTCCGTCTGGAAGTTGACGGTGGAACCGTTGCCGGCCTGGAGCTCCACGGTAATGTCGGCGCCGCCGGCATCGCCCACCCGAATGACCAGCTCGCCGGAGAACTTGTCGCCGTCGTCCGCCCTGCCCTCAAAGGGGATGGTGACCGCCCCTTCAAAATTGCGCTTGGGTACGAAGGTCAGGTCGTCGATCTCGTCGTGGCGGATTTCCTCGTCCTCGTCAATCTCCTCCTGATCCCGCTTGTCATAGTCCCGGTAGAGGGTGCCCTCCCGGGAGGAGGGCAGATCGGTGAACCAGACCCGTCCCACCTCGGTGCCGCTGGTCTCGTCGTAGACGAACTCGTCGAAGTCGTCATAGTCGAAGTCCACCGTGTCGTTGACGTCCACATCGTACGTCACGTCGCCCCTGGCGGCGCTGCTGCTCCGGCCGCCGCCCACCTCGATGACCAGGTCGCCGTAGAACTTATCCCGGGCGTCCGACCGGCCCTCGAAGGACAGGGTAACCGTCCCCTCATAATTCCGCTTGGGCACAAAGGTCAGGTCGTCGATCTCGTCCCGGTCGAACTCCTCGTCCTTCTCTACTTCGCGTTCACTGGAGTAGCCATAGTCGTAGTAGAGGGTGCCCTTGCTGGAGGAGGGCAGGTCGGTGAAGAAGATGTAATCGACCTCGGTGCCGTCCGACTCGTCGTAGGCATAGTCGTCAAAATCGTCCACGTCCAGATCCACGGCGTCGTTGACATCCACCTCATAGGTCACTTCGCCGTCAGAGGATGAACGCCCTGTGCCATTGACCTCAATATAAAGTGTACCAGAAAAATTCTCACCCTGGTCGGACTCACCGCTAAAACCGATCGTTACGGAACCATCGTAGTCCTCATCTGGCACAAAGGCGAGATCATCTAGGTCTCTGCGGGTAAAGCTCTCTCGCTTTTCGACCTCATATTCGTCTCGGCCGTCATAGTCAAAATATAGCACACCCTTACTGGACGAGGGTAAGCTTGTAAACCAGAGCTCATCCACCTCGGTACCCTGTGACGTTTCGTCATACACAAATTTATCGAAGTCCTCCTTTTCCAAGTAGAGAACCTCATCCGCATCCACCTCGTATTCTACATTTCGGCTCGCCGCCATGGCCCCGGGTACCAGGCTCGTTAAAAGGGCCAGACTCATACCCGCGGACAGCAGCCGGGCAAGCCCTCTATGGGTTCGCTTCATGTTCATTCTCTCCTTCCAATGCAGGTTTTTTCTTGGTTATATATTCCATTATCCAACATTACAGACGAAATGTCCAGAGCAAGGTTCCCGGTTTTCATTAAAAAAATCTTAAAGTTTGATCAGAACAGCCGGGAGGGAGCCCGCAGGCTCCACTCCCGGCTGCCGCCGTATATGAAATTGCGCTTATGTCTGCCTTACTCGGCGGGGCGGACCAGCACCTCGTCGGTCTCACCCAGCAGGATGGACTTCTCGCTGGGGCGCAGTTCGCCGGTGTTCTCGTCGCGGCCCTGGAGGACAAAGCGGGCGTCAGGATCGCCGATGGACTGGGCGGCCTCGTTGGAGCCCTGCCAGATGGGGTCGCTGCCGGGCTTGCGGTAACGGTTGAAGATGACGCCCAGCTCGGTGTCGCCGCTCTCCATCCAGTCGGTCATCATGTTCCAGTCGCCGGAGCTGTCGCCGAAGACCATCAGGGGGCCGGCGTTGTCATACTGGGGCGCGATGAAGTTGGTGATAATGGTGCTCTTGCCCTCACCCTGGGTCTGGGCGTACTTGCCCTCGCCGCCCCAGTCGTAGTTATACTCGTTGATGTAGCGGCCGTCCTCGCCCAGCTTGTTGCGCATGGCGTAGACGTGGTCCTCGGGCAGGTTGTAGCCCATGGTCTCATTGGCGGCCAGCACGGTGTCGATGGGGGAGGCGGAGACGATATACACGTCGATGCCGTTGGTCTGGAGGGTGGCATACAGGTCCTTCAGCTCGTCGGTGAAGGTCAGGCCGGTGATAAAGTCAATCGAGACAATGCCGGTCTTGCCGGGCAGCTCCACGGGAGAGGTCCAGGTTTCCTCGGCATAGCGGCCGTAGTCTGCCCAATACTGGTGGGAGGCGGCAGCCAGCTTCTGCACCTCGTCGGGGGTCATGCCGGTGAACAGATAGCCAACCCAGGGGTAAGAGACGGCGTGATCAAAGTAGTCGCCCAGGTTGCCGTACATGAAGCGCAGCTTGGCGGCGAAGTCCTGGTACCGGTTGGACGCGTGGATGTAGTTGAGGTCCTTGTCCCCCTCAAAGCCCTCGTAGTTGGCATAGATCCACTCGTAATCGCTGGTGATGTCGGCCACCAGGGTGGCGGGGGTGATGTTCTTGCCGTCCAGGCTGGTGCCCATGGACTTGTTCAGGTCGGGAATGCCGGTCTCCAGAACGGCCTCCATGTCGGCGGGGTCGATCTTGAATTGCAGGTTCTCAATCTGGTAGATAAGCAGGGCCTCCTGAATGTCGAAGATCACGGAGGTGTTGTCAAAGTCAAAGACCACGTACTTGCCCTGGTTGGCGTTCTCGTCAATCACGGCCTGGATGCGGGCGCGGGTAGCGGGGGCCCAGTTGCCGGTGATGAGCTGGGTGGCGTCGGGCTTGTAGTGGGAGCCGGTGTCGATGGCCGCAGTGTCGGTGGCCTTATCCCAGGTCAGGCCCACGTCCAGCGCGCTGGCGAAATCGCGCAGCTTGTAATAGTTGTTGCCGTTGTCAATATTGTATCCCTCGACAGCGGCCGCCTTACCGTCCACCGTGACCTTGGTGGAGGCGGGCACCAGAGAACTGGCTGCCAGCGCCGCGGGAATGCTCAGGCCCATGGTGAGGGCGAGCCCCAGAGCGATCAGTTTGGATGGCTTATGGGATTTCATTTCATGTTTCCTCCTCTTTTTCTTTCCTTGCGACCAGGAGTCCTCCGGCGCGGAGTCTCCAGTGGTCAGAGCCCCGACCCCGCAAGGTGTTTTGCATGATACCATGAGCATCTTCCAATTGCAACCATGCTCACATTATTCTGCCTTTTGCCCGATTTCAGCCACTCCATTTTGTTTAGATTGTATATATTTATCCTCTCATTTGTCATTATTTTTAGTGAGCATGCTCTACAAATGCGGTAAACTCCAATTATTTACCTCCCTTTTACAGCACCATGGTGGCAGTTGGGCTCTGATCCGGCCTACACTGGACGGGAACCGTACCTCCCGCCCCCGCAGAAAGGAGAACCCCCATGCTTCCCTGTCAGAGCCAATGTCCCTCCTACCACAGCGGCTGCCACAAGAGCTGCGCCTGCTGGAAGGCCTTTCAGGAGCGCCAGCGCCTCCAGCGCCAGGCAAAAAAGAAGTATCTGAAGTTCTACGGCGCGCTGTGCGCCCAATCCCTCCGCCAGCTCACTGCCGGACAGTCCCGCCGTCCGGCGTGGTGACTGCATGCCCGCGCTCTCCTGTCACGGCGGCGGCAAAGGCCCCTCTCCGCCGGACGGCGGGGAGGGGCCTTCTCTGCCTTGCTTTACTTGCGGCGCTTGCCGGTGTAGATGCACATGAGCATACAGAACACGGCGCCCCAAGCCCAAAATCTATGCTGTTTCATTGCCAGGCTCCTTTCCCTGGGCCCCGCGCCCGCCGGGCGCGGGCAGATAGGGCCGCATGCTGGCGGCGCTGATGGCCATGGTAGAGGCATTGTGCAGCAGGGCCGTGGTGGTCGGCGGCAGTATGCCGAAAATCCCCAGCGCCAGCAGGCTGGTGTTGATGGTCAAAATCGACCTGTAGTTGCGGTTAATGCGCTCCAGCATCCGCTGGGAGAGGCGGCGCAGGGCGGCCAGCTCCCGCAGATCGGAGGAGAGGAGGGTAATATCCGCCACCTCCCGGGCCAGGTCAGAGGCATCCCTCATGGCCACGGATACATCCGCGGCGGCCAGGGCGGGGGAGTCGTTGACCCCGTCGCCCACCATGATGAGCCTGCTGCCGCCCTCCTTGTAGCCCTCGATCAGGGAGGCCTTGTCGGCTGGGAGCACCTGGGCGCGGAACGTGTCGATGCCCAGCCGCTCACACACCGCCCGGGCGGCGGTCTCCTGGTCGCCGGTGAGCATGATCACCCGGCGCACCCCCAGCGCCCGCAGGGCGGCGATGGCCTCAGCGGCCTCGGGGCGGGGCGGATCGCTGATCAACAGCACGCTGGCCAGCCTGCCGCCGATGGCCAGATAGAGCACCGAACGGCCGCGGGCGGCCGCGGCGATCCGCCTAGCCTGTTCGTCGGTACAGGCAACGCCCTCGTCCTCGAAGATGAAGTGGCGGCTGCCGATGAGGGCCCGCTCCCCCTCCAGGGTGGTGGCCACGCCGTGGGCCACCACATACTCCACCTCGGCGTGGCGCTCCTCGTGGTTGAGGCCCCGCTCCTCGGCGGCGCGGGTGACGGCCCGGGCCATGCTGTGGGGGAAGTGCTCCTCGATGCAGGCCGCGCACCGCAGCAGCTCATCCTCCCCCCGGCCGGTGAAGTCCAGAACCTCCTCCACCCGGGGGCAGGCGGCGGTGAGGGTGCCGGTTTTGTCGAATACGATGGTATCCGCCTCGGCAAAGGCCTCCAGGTATTTGCCGCCCTTGACCATAATACGGCGGGCGGAGGCCTCCCGCATGGCGGAGATGATGGAGATGGGGGTGGACAGCTTGATGGCGCAGGAGTAGTCCACCATCAGTACGGACAGGGCCCGGGTCACATTCCGGGTCAGCAGGCCCACCGCCAGGGCCCCGGCAAAGCTGAAGGGCACGATGGCGTCGGCCAGCCGCTCGGCCCGGCTCTGGGCTCCGGCCTTCAGCGCCTCGGAATTCTCGATAAGGCCCACGATCTGCTGAATCCGGCTCTCGCCGGCCAGGGCCGCGGCCTGGATGACCAGACTGCCCTCCTCCAGCACGGTGCCGGCGTAGACGGTGGAGCCCTGGCGCTTGTGGACGGGGAGGGGCTCGCCGGTCATGGACGCCTCATTCACCATGGCGTCGCCGTCTGTGACAGTGCCGTCCACCGGGATCAGGGCGCCGGAGCGCACCCGGATACGCTCCCCCAGAGCCAGGCGGCCCATGGGGATGGATTCCTCGGAGCCGTCCTCCGCCACCCGCCACACGGTGTCCACGTGGATGGCCAAGCTCTGGGTCAGGGTGGTCTGGGTGCGCTTGCGGGTGTAGTCCTCCAGTAGGGCGGACAGGCCCAGCAGGAACATGACCGAGCCGGCGGTGGACCACTCCCGCCGGGCGATGGCTCCGGCGATGGAGGCCGCATCCAGCACGGCCACGTCCAGCCGCCCCCCGCCCAGGCTTCTCAGGCCCTCCCGCCAGTAGCCCGCCGCGTTCCACAGAGTGACGGCGCAGCGGACAGGGAAGGGGAAAAACCACTTTTTCAGGAAATGGCGGGCGGCCATGGAAAGGAGCCGGCCCAGAAACAGGCTGTCCACCTGGCGGAGCTGGTCATCGTCGGCGGCGGTCCCCACCGGCAGGGCGTCCCGCCGGAGCCCCCGGAGTACTGCCAGGGCCTCCGCCCGGCCCTCCCCCTCGTAGCACACCAGCACGCTGCCATTGAGCGCACAGGTGACGGCCTCCCGCACGCCCGGACGGCCCAGGAGCAGGGCGGCAATGCCGTAGCCCTGCTCCTGGGTAAACGCATCCGGGCCGAAGCGCACCCGAAGGCGGCCGGGCTGGTCGTATGCGATGCGATATCTCATGGCTGCGTTACGCCTCTTCGGCGGTCTCCTGGGCCGCCTTCTGCTTGGCCTCCGCACACAGATCCTGAGCGTCCTCCTTCATGTTCTGGAGGGTCACCCTGGCGTCCTGCTGGAGCTTCATGCCCTTGGCCATGCCGGCCACGCAGAGCTCACGGGTCTTGGGGGACTTGGCAACCTTGGCTCCCACCAGGGCGGCGGCCACGCCGCCGGCAAAGCAGAGGACCTTCGGATTCTGATACCACTTCATGATTGGAAAACTTCCTTTCTCTGTCTGTCTGGAACATGGATGGGCTCAAAACAGTGGCGGGGCAGCTCGGAGACTGCCGCGCAGGCGGCCTTCCACGCCTCCTCATAGGACAGCTCCATCCGGTTTTGCAGCGTCTCGGCCAGTTTGTCCGTCTGGCTGGCCAGCACCCGGGCCCACCGGCAGCCGTCGTCGGTCAGGTGTACCTTGCCGTACCGCTCCTTGGTCACCAGGCGCTTGTCTGTCAGAATGGACATCATGCTGGTGACGGAGGCGCGGGACACGTCCAGTGTCTGGGCGATATCCTTGGAGGACACCTCCAGCCGGGCCTGCGAGAGGTGGTAGATGGTCAAAAGATAGCGTACGTTGGTATTGGTCAGCTCCATGTATGACTCCTTAACTAAGGGGCGCCAGCCGCGCCCCGGCGTGTCGGCGGTTGCTTCTCAGGGTGGCACAGCCCGGACGAGGCGCAGTGGCCGCACCCTCCGCCGCAGGAGCTCCCGCAGGAGCAGGAGCTCTTGCCATGGCGGCGGTTGTAAATGCCCTTTCCCACAATGGCCGCAAACACGGCCAGAATGATCAGGCCAATGATAATTGTTGGTGCATTCATAGGCGCTCCTTACTTGGCCGCGGCGGCGACGGCGGAAATGGAGAGGGTGTTCTCGTCGTACTTGTTTCTGCGGACAAGGAGGTAGAACAGGCCGACGAGGGCGGCGGCGGCGGCGATGGTGCCGATGCCGAAGGAGACCTCGCCGGTGATAAGCCCGCCGAGCTGGTAGACGATGAGGGAGACCACATAGGCAAAGCCGCACATATAGCCGATGGCGCCCAGGGTCCACCTGGCGTTGTTCATTTCCCGCTTGATGGCGCCCATAGCCGCGAAGCAGGGGGCGCACAGCAGGTTGAAGATCATAAAGCTGTAAGCGCTCAGGGCGGTGAAGTGGGTGCCCACGGCGGCCAGCAGGCCGGGGTCCTCCTCCGTCAGATCGGCGCCCAGACCGAAGAGCACGCCGAAGGTGGACACCACGTTCTCCTTGGCGATGAGGCCGGTAACGGTGGCCACGGTGGCCTGCCAGGTGCCGAAGCCCAGGGGTGCAAAGAGAAAGGCCACCGCGCCGCCAATGGCCGCCAGCAGGGAGGTGTTGTTGTCCTCCACCATGCCGAAGCCCGCCTCGGTAAAGCCGAAGCCCTGGAGGAACCAGAGGATGATGGAGGAGGCCAGGATGATGGTGCCGGCCCGCTTGATGAAGGACCAGCCGCGCTCCCAAGTGGCCCGCAGGACGTTGCCCACAGAGGGCACGTGGTAGGCGGGCAGCTCCATAACGAAGGGGGCGGGGTCGCCTGCAAACGCCTTGGTCTTTTTCAGGATGATGCCGGAAAAGATGATGGCCGCCACGCCGATGAAGTAGGCGGACACCGCCACCAGGCCGCTGCCGCCAAACAGGGCGCCGGCGAACAGGCCGATGATGGGCATCTTGGCCCCGCAGGGCACGAAGCAGGTGGTCATGACCGTCATCCGGCGGTCGCGCTCGTTCTCAATGGTACGGGAGGCCATGACGCCGGGCACGCCGCAGCCGGAGCCGATGAGCATGGGGATAAAGCTCTTGCCGCTCAGGCCGAACTTGCGGAAGATACGATCCATGATGAACGCCACGCGGGCCATGTAGCCCACATCCTCCAGGATGGACAGCATCAGGAACAGCACCAGCATCTGGGGCACGAAGCCCAGCACCGCGCCCACGCCGGCAATGATGCCGTCCACAATCAGCCCCTGCAGCCAGGGGGCGGTGCCGATGCCCTCCAGCCAGCCGCTTACCGCCGGCGGCACAATCTCGCCGAACAGCACGTCGTTGGTCCAACCGGTCACCCAGTCGCCCACCGTGCCGATGGCCACATAGTACACCGCAAACATAACCGCCGCGAAAATCGGCAGGGCCAGAATCCGGTTGGTCACAATCCGGTCAATCTTGTCAGAGGTGGTCAGGCTGTGGGCCGCCGCCTTCTTCTTCACGGCCTTGTTCACAACCCCGTTGATGTACGCGTACCGCTGGTTGGTGATGATGCTCTCCGCGTCGTCGTCCAGCTCCTTCTCGCAGTCGGCGATGTGGGCCTCCAGGTGGGCCTTCAGCTCACCCGTCAGATTCAACTGGGCCATCACCTTGTCGTCCCGCTCAAACACCTTGATGGCGTACCACCGCAGGTAACGGTCGTCCACCAGCCCCGCAATGGACTCCTCGATGTGGGCGATGGCGTGCTCCACGCTGCCCGTGAACACGTGGGGCAGCTCACCCGCCCGGTGGGACTTGGCCAGCGCCACGGCCTTCTCCGCCGCGGTCATGCCGCCCTCGCCCTTCAGCGCGCTCATGCTCACCACCTCGCACCCCAGGGCCTCCCCCAGCCTGCCGAGGTCGATCTTGTCCCCGTTCTTCCGCACCAGGTCGATCATGTTGACCGCAACCACCACCGGAATCCCCAGCTCGATGAGCTGCGTCGTCAGGTACAGGTTGCGCTCGATGTTCGTGCCGTCCACGATGTTCAGAATCGCGTCCGGCTTCTCACCCACCAGATAGCTCCGCGCCACCACTTCCTCCAGCGTGTACGGAGACAGCGAGTAGATGCCGGGCAGGTCCTGAATGACCACCTCCTTGTGGCCCTTCAGCTTGCCTTCCTTTTTCTCCACTGTTACGCCGGGCCAGTTGCCCACGTACTGGTTTGAACCGGTCAGGGCGTTAAACAGCGTCGTCTTGCCGCAGTTCGGGTTCCCCGCCAGCGCGATCTTAAGCTCCATAATCTCTCAGTCCCTTCCTTTTCCGCGAGTTTGATATAACTAATTCACAGATGCAGTACCGCTCCGCTGTGCCGCCTTTGGCGGCGCGGCCGTGTCCGGGGCTGCTCCCCTTAGGCGATTTCGATCATCTCCGCGTCGGCCTTGCGCACGCTCAGCTCATAGCCGCGCACGTTCAGCTCCATGGGGTCGCCCAGAGGGGCGACCTTGCGCACGTGCAGCGCCACGCCCTTGGTGATCCCCATGTCCATGATCCGGCGCTTGACCGCCCCCTCACCGTGGAGCTTAACCACCGTGACAGTGTCTCCTACCTTTGCATCCCGCAGTGTCTTCATGTTCTGTCTCCTCTCCTCAGATCATAACCCGGTTGGCCATAGTCCTGTCCAGAGCAATGCGGCTGTCCTTGACCTGCACAATCAGGTTGCCGCCCAGCTCGCTGACCACCGTAACCGTTCCGTCCACCACAAATCCAAGCTCGGCCAGGTGCTGGCGGATCTCATCCTTCCCGGTAATCTTCCGAATGGTCACCGTCTCGCCCTGCTTTGCCAGCGTCAGAGGCATCATCGTGGCTTCTCTCCCTTACAGGTTAACTCTTGCTAACCAATTATCTTTTATCAGGCGGTTAGTGTTTACTAACCGCACAGAACAAATTGAGTTTACACCCGCTAACTCAATTTGTCAATAGTCTTCTGCATATTTTTCCCTCTGCACAAAATTGCCCCGGTGCGCAGAGCCGCACCGGGGCAATTTTTCGGTTCTATCCCGCGAAAAAGCGCAGCACCACCGCCGCCAGCAGCACAACCACCGCGCCAGTGGCCGCCAGATCCACGGTCAGCGCCAGCGTGCGCCGCCGCCGGACCGGCCGGGGCCGGCCGGGCACCTCCTCCCGCGGGGCATACTCCTCCGGGTGGGCGGCCTGCCGGTAGGCGGTGAAATCCACCACCTTCCCGCCCGCAGGCATCACCGGGCGGCGGGGCCGGGGGACAAAGGCATAGCAGACCGTCTCCTGCCCGCCGCTGGCCCTGCGGCCCGCGGCTTCTCCGCAGACAGTGAGTCGTTTGGCATCCAGACTGTAATAGATGGTCTCCATGTCGTTCCCTCCTGCATCGGTTTTCCAGTTGACAAACCGATTTTACTCCATGCTCTGTCCCATAGACCGGACCGGGCCGGCCCGGTCCCGCGCTCTGTCTGTATAGACGGGCTGGGTCGAAAAAAAGACCCAATGGATTAAATAGAACTTTCGTTCGATTTAAGTATACAACATTTGTTCGATTTTTGCAAGCCCCATTTATGTACGGCAGCACAAAAAACGGGACAGCCCGCCAGGGCCGTCCCGTTTTTGGGAGGTTATACTATACAGATACCGATTTCTGTGCAAGATATAACTGTGCGTATTCTCCGCCCTTGGCCATAAGCTCCTCATGGGTCCCCTCCTCCTGAATGCCGTTGCCGTCAATGACGAGAATACGGCTGGCAGAGCGGATGGTGGACAGGCGGTGGGCGATGATGAGGGTGGTGCGGCCCTTTGCCAGCTCGTCAAAGGCGGACTGGATGCGGGCCTCGGTGACCGAGTCCAGGGCGGAGGTGGCCTCGTCCAGAATAAGAACGGGCGGATTTTTTAGGAAAATGCGGGCAATGGACACTCGCTGCTTCTGGCCGCCGGAGAGCATGGCGCCCCGCTCGCCCACCTGGGTCTGGAAGCCGTCGGGCATGTCCAGGATGTCGTCGTAGATCTCCGCCCGCTTGGCGGCCTCCACGATCTCGGCCTCGGTGGCGTCGGGCCGGCCGTAGCGGATGTTGTCGTAGATGGTGCCGGCAAAGAGAAAGACATCCTGCTGGACGATCCCGATATTGGCCCGCAGGGAGTGCTGGGTGAGGGTGCGCACGTCCTTTCCGTCCACCAGCACCCGGCCCCCGGTGACATCGTAGAACCGGGGGATGAGCTGGCACAGGGTGGACTTGCCGCCGCCGGAGGGGCCCACCACCGCCACAGTCTCGCCGGGCCGGACGTGGAGGGTGACGTGCTCCAGCACCGGCGGATCGGAGGGCTCATACCGGAAGGTCACGTCCTCCACCCGGATGTCCCCCTTCACGTCGGTGAGCTCCTGGGCGTCCGGCTCGTCCTGGATGTCGGGCTCCACCCGCATCAGGGCCACAAACCGCTTGAAGCCCGCCATGCCCTGCATAAACTGCTCCACGAAGGCGGAGAGCTTGCGGATGGGGGTGATGAAGGTGGAGATGTAGAGGAAGAAGGTGGTCAAGTCGATGAGATCCATCCGTCCCCGCATGAGCAGGAATCCGCCGAAGGCGATGACTACCACGGACAGGATGCCCATGAAGAACTCCATACCCGACTGATAGAAGGCCATGGCCCGGTAGTAACCCCGCTTGGCCCCCCGAAACTGGTCGTTGGCCTGGTCGAATTTGGCGCTCTCCGCCGCCTCGTTGGCGAAGGCCTTGGCGGTACGCATGCCGGAGATGGAGGACTCAACCTCCCCGTTAATGCCCGCCAGCTTGGCCTTCACCTCAGTGGAGGCTCGCATCATCCGCTTGCGGCACAGGGTGGTGAACAGGATGAACAGGGGGATTACCGCAAATACGATCAGGGCCAGCTCCCACCGGATGGTGAGCATGACGCAGAAGGCCCCCAGGATGGTGATGGAGGAGATGAACAGATCCTCCGGGCCGTGGTGGGCCAGCTCGGTGATCTCAAACAGGTCGCCGGTGACCCGGCTCATGAGCTGGCCGGTGCGGTTTTTGTCATAGAAGGAAAAGGACAGATCCTGCATGTGGGAGAACAGATCCCGCCGTATGTCGGCCTCCATCCGTACCCCCAGCAGATGCCCCCAGTAGGTGATGATATAGTAAAAGCACCCCTTGAGCACGTAAGCCCCGGCCAGCACCGCCATTACCACGAAAAACGCCGTGAACATCTGTCCGGGCAGCAGCGTCTGCATGGAAAAGCGGGAGACGATGGGGAAGGCCAGGTCCACCAGGCAGATGCACAGGGCACACACCATATCCAGTGCAAACAGCTTCCAGTGGGGCCGGTAATAAGAGGCGAATATCCTCAGATATCCGTCCGTTTTCCACCTCTTTTGCTTCATTTGACGACTCCTCTCTGCAGGTCGATTGTCATATCCGGTCGAGCCGTGCGCCGCGCCGCCGGCATGGCCCTCTTATTTTAATGATATCCCGCCCCGATGTCAACTGAGCTTCCTCCTCCGCCTTGCAAAGAAGGGCTAGGCCGCTTATAATAGAACCACCAGAAATAAGGGGGAAGAACGATGGGTACACCACACAATGAGGCCGCCCAGGGGGCGTTTGCAAAGACCGTACTGATGCCCGGAGACCCACTGCGGGCCAAATTCATCGCGGAGCATTTTCTCGACGGCGCCAAACTGGTCAACAATGTCCGGGGCGTACAGGGCTATACCGGTACCTACCGGGACACGCCTGTGTCCGTCATGGCCTCAGGCATGGGCATGCCCTCCATGGGCATCTACTCTTACGAGCTGTTTCACACCTACGACGTGGACAACATCATCCGCGTGGGCAGCGTGGGCTCGATCTCTCCCCGGCTGAAGCTGCGGGATGTGGTGCTCGGCCAGGCCGCCTGCACCGACTCCAACTACCCCAGGCAGTACGGGCTGGACGGCACCTTCTCTCCCATCGCGGACTTTACGCTGCTGGAGAGCGCCGTGTCGGCGGCCCGCCGCCTGGGCGTGAAGACCGCCGTGGGCAACCTGCTCAGCTCCGATGTCTTTTACCGCCGGACGGAGGATACTCTGGCCTGGGGCCGGCTGGGCGTGCTGGCCGTAGAGATGGAGAGCGCGGCCCTTTACTGCAACGCGGCGGAGGCCGGCAAGCGGGCTCTGGCCGTCTGCACCGTTTCGGACAACCTGCTGACCGGCGAGGCCCTCTCCACCACCGAGCGCCAGACCTCCTTCACCCAGATGATCACCCTCGCCCTGGAGGTGGCCGTGGACATGGCCGCCCGGCGCGCGTGAACGGGCGTGGAAAGAGCCGCCCATCGGGGCGGCTCTTTCCACGCGAAACAATAAGGGAGGACATAACCCCTGTGGGTCATGTCCCCCGCTAATCTGGTGGACGATACAGGACTTGAACCTGTGACCTCCCGCACGTCAAGCGGATGCTCTACCAGCTGAGCTAATCGTCCAGACAGCGTAGATTATTATATCCGTACAAGCTCTATTTGTCAATACTTTTTTTGATTTTCCCCTTTTCAAAGGGGAAACCGGCTGGTATACTCGGATCAAAGTGGATTGGAAAGGGGTGGCGGGCATGCTCTGCCGACGGGTCTCTCTGGATGAGCTCCATCCGGCGCTGGGCGGGGGCGCCCCGGAGACGGGGCTGGACATATACTGCCGGGGCCGCACCGGCCTGCTGGCCGACGACGGGGCGCGGTGGGCGGTGCTGATCCTCCCCGGCGGGGGATACGAGCGCATTGCCCCGGCGGAGGGAGAGCCGGTGGCCCTGGCCTTTCTGGCCGCAGGGATACAGGCCTTTGTGCTGTCCTACAGTGTGCTGCCCGCCCTCTGGCCCAGGCAATTCCTGGAGGGGGCGGCCGCTCTGGCCTGGATGCGGGCCAACGCCCCGGAGCTGGGCTTCCGGCCCGACCAGGTGGCAGTGTGCGGCTTTTCCGCCGGGGGACATCTGGCGGGCTGCCTGGCCGGCGGGTACGCCGAGCCCCTCCTGAACGAGCGGCTGGGGCTGACGCCGGAGCAGGTGCGGCCGGACGCGGCCATACTGGGCTATCCGGTGGTGCACGAGGCCCTCTATCTGGAACCCCTGGGCGGGGCGGAGGTGCTGCGGCCGGACCGCCGGGTGGGCCCGGGCCACCCGCCCGCCTTTCTCTGGGCCACGGTGGGGGACGCCACGGTGCCGGTGGAAAATACCCTGGACTATGCCCGCGCCCTGCGAGCGCGGCAGGTGCCCTTTGAGCTGCACCTGTTTCAGGACGGGCCCCACGCCATGGGGCTGGCCGACCGGGAGAGCGCCCGGGACGAGGCCCACTATAACGCCCACGCAGCGGCCTGGCATCCGCTGTGCATAGACTGGCTGAAAGGAAGAGGATGATGGAGCAGAAGGTGGTCCTGATCACCGGCGGAAGCCGGGGCATCGGCGCGGCAACCGCCCGGCGCTTTGCCGCCGGGGGCTGTAAGGTGGTTATCAACTACCACCGTTCCCAGGCCCAGGCGGAGGCCCTGGCGGCGGAGATTGGAGGCTGGGCGGTGCAGGCAGACGTGGCCGATCCGGTCCAGGTGGGAAGAATGGTTGACAATGTGTTGGATAAATTTTGTCAACTTGACATTCTGATATGTAACGCCGGCATTGCACAGCAGAAATTGTTTGGCGATTTGACCGATGACGACTGGCGGCGGATGTTCGCCGTCAACGTGGACGGCGTGTTTCACGCCGTCCGGGCCGCCCTGCCCCACTTCATCCACCGCAAGGCGGGGCGGATCGTCACCGTGTCCTCCATGTGGGGGCAGGTGGGCGGCTCCTGCGAGGTGGCCTATTCCGCCGCAAAGGCCGCAGTAATCGGCCTCACAAGGGCTTTGGCCAAGGAGCTGGGCCCCTCGGGCATCACGGTGAACTGCGTGTCTCCCGGGGTTATTTCCACGGAAATGAACGCCCATCTGGACCGGGAAGCCCTGGCCGCCCTGGCGGAGGAGACCCCCCTGGGGGCCATCGGCACCCCGGAGGACGTGGCGGAGGCTATCTGGTATCTCTCCTCCGACGCCGCCCGGTTTGTTACCGGCCAAGTGCTGGCCCCCAACGGCGGGCTGGTAATTTAAGTGTCCGTTTCACAATTTGTTCATATTTTACACAAGGGCGGTCTCTCACAGGCCGCCCTTGTGTATTTTGCTAGTTGACAATTTCAAGTGCACAGAATATAATTGTCAACAACTTCAAAGGAGGATACCACTATGAAAAAGACTCGCTTCCTGTCTCTTGCACTGACGGGTACTCTCTGCGTGTCCCTGCTGGCCGGCTGCGGCGGCAGCGGTGACGGCGGCGGGGCAGCCCAGACCCCCGACGCGGCCAACACCAGCGCCGTCCAGGAGAACACCGGCTCCGCCTTCAAGCTGGGCGGCACCGGCCCTCTGACTGGCGACGCCGCCATCTATGGCCTGGCTGCCCAGCGCGGCGCCCAGATCGCCGTGGATGAAATCAAAGAGGCCGGCGGCGACATTCAGTTCGCGCTGAAGTACGAGGACGATGTGAACGTCCCCGAGACTGCGGTCAACGCCTACAACGCCCTGAAGGAGTGGGGCATGCAGATCTCCCTGGGCTCCGTCACCTCCCAGCCCGGCGTCAGCACCTCCGCCCTGGCCTTTGAGGACCGCATCTTTACCATGACCCCCTCCGGCAGCTCCCCCGATGTCATCAGCGGCAAGGACAACGTCTACCAGATGTGCTTCTCCGACCCCAACCAGGGCCTGGCCTCCGCCCAGTATATCAGCGAGCAGGGCCTGGGTGAGAAGGTCTTTATCATCTGGAAAAATGACGATGTGTATTCCACCGGCATTAAGGAACAGTTTGTGAAGGAGGCCGAGACCCTGGGCCTGGAGGTGGTGGGCGACGCCACCTTTACCACCGACACCGCCACCGACTTCTCTGTTCAGCTCACCCAGGCCCAGCAGGCCGGGGCCGACCTGGTGTTCCTGCCCATCTATTATCAGCCCGCCTCCCTGATTCTGAGCCAGGCCGACGCCATGGGCTACACCCCCACCTTCTTCGGCGTGGACGGCATGGACGGCATCCTGACCATGGACGGCTTTGACGCCTCCCTAGCCGAGGGCGTCATGCTGCTGACCCCCTTCAACGCCGACGCCACCGACGAGGCCACCGTCAACTTCGTGACCAAGTACCAGGAGCTCTACGGCGAAACCCCCAACCAGTTTGCCGCCGACGCCTATGACTGCGTCTACGCCTACAAGATGGCCCTGGAGGCCGCCGGCTGCACCCCCGACATGAGCAATGAGGAGCTCTGCGACGCCCTGATTGCCACCTTCCCCACCATTACCCTGACCGGCCTGACTGGCGACGGCGCCGGCATCACCTGGGATGCCTCCGGCGAGGTATCCAAGAGCCCCAAGGGCATGGTTATCGAGAACGGCGCTTACGTGGGCATGGACTGATCGCCAGTCCCAGCGTCCACAAAACACGGTTCCGGGAGGGCTGCCGGCACGGCCGGCGGCCCTCCCGCCAACTGCTTACACAGAACAAATGGATGATTGCGGCCGGGCAACGGCCCGCCATTGCCCGGCCGCAATCATCCATGACAGAGAGGTGTGTGTTATGGTCTTCCTCAACTACCTGATCAACGGGATCAGCCTGGGCAGCATCTACGCCATCATCGCCCTGGGGTACACCATGGTCTACGGCATCGCCAAGATGCTCAACTTCGCCCACGGCGATGTCATCATGGTGGGCGCGTACATCTGCTTTTTCAGCATGAACGGGCTGTCCTCCCTCTTCGCCCCGGGCAGCCTGGCCGCGCTGGTGGTTCCCGCCCTGGCTGGCACGGTGCTGGCCATGGTGGTGTGCACCGTGCTGGGCATCACCATCGAGCGGCTGGCCTACAAGCCCCTGCGGCAGGCCACCTCCCTGGCGGTGCTCATCACCGCCATCGGCGTGAGCTACTTCCTCCAGAATGCGGCCCAGCTCCTGTGGAGCTCCAGCCCCAAGGTATTTACCCCCGTGGTGAGCCCGTCCGCCAAGCTGACCCTGTTTGACGGCCAGCTCTCCATCTCCTGGCTGACCATCGTGACCGTCCTGGTGTGCGTGGCCATCATGCTGGCCCTCACCGCCTTTACCGGCCGCACCAAGATGGGCAAGGCCATGCGGGCCTGCTCGGAGGACAAGGCGGCGGCCCAGCTCATGGGCATCGACGTCAACCGCACCATCTCCATGACCTTTGCCATCGGCTCCGCCCTGGCGGCCATCGCAGGCGTCCTGTTCCTGTCCACCTACACCAGCCTGACCCCCACCACCGGCTCCATGCCCGGCATCAAGGCCTTTACCGCCGCCGTGTTCGGCGGCATCGGCTCCATCCCCGGCGCCCTGCTGGGCGGCCTGCTGCTGGGCGTCATCGAGACCTTTGCCCGGGCCTACATCTCCACCGAGCTGTCCACCGCCATCGTGTTCGGTGTGCTGATCATCGTCCTGCTGGTGAAGCCCGCCGGCCTGCTGGGCAAGACCGTCCGTGAGAAAGTGTGAGGTGGACGCGATGAGACAACTTGGACAGATGAAAAAATCCACCAAAAACAGCCTGTTTACCTACACGCTGGTCATTGCGGCCTTTGTGGTGGTGCAGGCCCTGCGGATGGGCCCTGGCGTGGGCGCCATGCTGGAGGGGCAGCTCATCCCCATCTGCGCCTACATCGTCATGGCGCTGGCCCTGAACCTGGTGGTGGGCGTCTCCGGCGAGCTGAGCCTGGGCCACGCCGGTTTCATGAGCATTGGAGCCTTTGCCGGCTCTGCCCTGGCCCTGGCTCTCCAGAGCACCGTCACCCTTTCCCCCCTGCGCCTGGCCCTGGCCATGGTATTCGGCGCGGTCATCGCCGCCGCGCTGGGCTTTCTCATCGGCATCCCCGTGCTGCGCCTCAATGGCGACTACCTGGCCATTGTAACTCTGGCTTTTGGCGAGATCATCAAGAGCATCATCACCAATGTCTACCTGGGGGTGGATGAAAACGGCCTCCAGTTCAGCTTCCTCTCCAACAAAAACGAGCTGGCCGACGGCGGGGTGGAGCTCATCCGCGGCCCCATGGGCGTGATGAACACCCAGCGCATCTCCACCTTTATTGCCGGCTTTGTACTGGTGCTGATAGCCCTGGTGGTCATCTTCAACCTGGTCAACAGCCGCACCGGCCGGGCCGTCATGGCCGCCCGGGACAACCGCATCGCCGCCGAGAGCGTGGGCATCAGCGTCACCAAGTACAAGATGATCGCCTTTGTGGTCTCCGCCGCCTTGGCGGGCGCGGCGGGCACCCTGTACGGGTGCAGCCAGACCACCTTCGCCGCCACCAAGTTCGACTTCAATACCTCCATTCTGATTCTGGTGTTCGTGGTGCTGGGCGGCCTGGGCAACATGTGGGGCTCCGTCATTGCCGCCGCAGCCCTCACCATTCTGCCCGAGGCCCTGCGCCAGTTCTCCAACTACCGCATGCTGGTGTACGCCATTGTGCTGATCCTGGTCATGCTGGCCACCAACAATCCCACCCTGAAGGGCTTCTTCTCCCGGCTGTTTCACCGGGAGCGGGCGAACGCGTCCCATGCGGCGGCGGTGAAAGGAGGCGGCAAGCAGTGAGCAGCATAAAGCGACCCGAGACCAAGCTGGTCCCAGTGCCCAGCGTCAACAAGATTCCAGAGCGGGACGTGGACAAGAGCCCCATCCTGGAGGCCCAGCACCTGGGCATCGACTTCGGCGGCCTCACCGCCGTCAACGAGTTCAACATGGCCATCGGCCGCACTGAGATCGCCGGCCTGATCGGTCCCAACGGCGCGGGCAAGACCACGGTGTTCAACCTGCTGACCAAGGTGTACCAGCCCACCCGAGGCACCGTTCTGCTGGACGGAGTGGACACCCACAACATGAACACAGTGCAGGTCAACAAGGCGGGCATCGCCCGCACCTTCCAGAACATCCGCCTGTTTAACAACCTGAGCGTGGAGGACAATGTCAAAATCGGCATGCACAATTCCATCCACTGTGGCCTGTTCAGCGGCATTCTCCGCCTGCCCCGGTACTGGAAGGAGGAGAAGACCGCCCATGAGCGGGCGCTGGAGCTGCTCTCCATCTTTCACATGCAGGATCTGGCGGGGGCCAAGGCGGGCTCCCTGCCCTACGGCGCCCAGCGGAGGCTGGAGATCATCCGCGCCCTGGGCACCAACCCGTCCCTGCTTCTGCTGGACGAGCCGGCGGCGGGCATGAACCCTTCGGAGACCGCGGAGCTGATGGAGAACATCGTCAAAATCCGCGACACCTTCCAGATTGCCATTCTCCTCATCGAGCACGACATGAACCTGGTTATGGGTATCTGCGAGGGCATCTGCGTGCTCAACTTCGGCCAGATCATCGCCAAGGGCACCCCCACGGAAATTCAGAACAACCCGGAGGTCATCAAGGCCTACCTGGGCGGCGGAAAGGAGGGCTGAGAGATGGCTGTGATGCTGGATGTCAAGAACATCAACGTCTATTACGGCGCCATTCACGCCGTCAAGGACATCTCCTTTCAGGTCAATGAGGGGGAGATTGTCACCCTCATCGGCGCCAACGGCGCGGGCAAGACCACCACACTGCAAACCGTGTCCGGTCTGCTCCACACCCGCACCGGCTCCATTGAGTTCCTGGGGCAGCCCATCCAGAACGTCCCCGCCTCCAAGCTGGTGGGCCGCGGACTGGCCCAGGTGCCGGAGGGCCGCCGGGTCTTTCAGCAGATGACAGTGGAGGAGAACCTGGAGATGGGCGGCTTCACCCAGCCCGCCTCCACCATCGCCCCCGGCCTGGAGCGGGTGTACGAGCAGTTCCCCCGGCTGAAGGAGCGCCGCCGTCAGGTGGCGGGCACCCTGTCCGGCGGCGAGCAGCAGATGCTGGCCGTGGGCCGCGCCCTAATGTCCCGCCCCAAGATCATTATGATGGATGAGCCCTCCCTGGGCCTGGCCCCCATCGTGGTCAAGGGCATCTTCGACATCATCCAGGAGATCAACCGGCAAGGGGTCACCGTTCTGCTCATCGAGCAGAACGCCAACATGGCGCTGAAGATTGCCGATGTGGGCTATGTGCTGGAGACCGGCCGGATCAGTCTGACCGGCTCCGGCCGGGAACTTCTGGCCAACGAGGCCGTCAAAAAAGCGTATCTGGGCAGCTGACTATACCTTCACTTTGGGCGCTCTGGAAACAGAGCGCCCAATTTTTTTGTCTTTGTTGTACGCTTCCCAGCAACAAACCGCCTGTTCTCCGCCTGGAATAGGGGGAATGTTTCCCCACCATTCACAGAAAGGAGAGAACACAGCATGAGTCTCTATGGAAACCGGTGCAGCATTGGAGGGTTATCCTGCGGGATGGTCCTGCGGGGCGCGGCCAATGGGGAGTACCGTGCGGTATTTGAGCGGGAGTCTGCCTCCCTGGAAGAGATCGAGGGCATCCGGTGGGACCGCCCCCAGATCCAGGGGGAGTGCATCCTGCCCACCGGGTACGGCTTCACAGTGCGGGACATCCAGTACAGCGCGCCCGCCCGGAGCTACACCGTAGTCCTTCAGGTGGCGGAGCAGTATCTGGGGGATGTGGTTGGGTACCAGAGCCAGGTGGCCGAGCTGGAGGAGGGCCTGGCCCGGAAGGACCGAGAGCTGGAGGAAACAGAGGCCAGTCTGGCGGAGAAGGAATCTGCCATCGCTCAGCAGCGGGAGACCATCGCCCAGCAGGCGGAGGCGCTGGCCGAGCTGGAGGCGGCGGGAACCGCGGCCCAGGTGGACGCCCAGCTGAGGGCGGCCTATCAGGAAGGAGTGGAGCAGAATGGCTGAGATCAGGACCATTGCGCTGGAAGCAGTCCGCCAGCGGGGTCAGGCGGACGCCCAGACGTTGGCAGAGCGGGCGGTGGCCGGAGAGGCGGACGGCACCGAGCTCACCGCCAGTCAGGACATCATCCCCACCTGGCGTCAGCGGGACTTTTCCGCGGTCCCCATTGGCACCCCCTATCAGTGGAAGGGGCTCGTCTACAAGCTGTGGCAGCAGCACGACGCTACTGTGCAGCCGGACTGGTCGCCCGATCTGGCAGTGAGTCTTTGGGACCTGTGCCACACCACGGATCCCAGACTGGCCGCCCCTTATGCCCAGGCTCAGGGGAGCCGGGGGATGTACCAGCCCGGCGAGGTCTGCACAGAGAGCGGCCATGTGTGGCGGTGCACCCAGTCCAACACGGTCTATCCACCCTCTCAGCTGCCCGGCTCCTGGACAGACCTGGGGACCGTGGAGGAGGTACAGGGCTGATGGAGTGGACGACCCTGGCCGTGGCCGGGATGAGCCTGATCGGAACCCTGGCAGGGACCTTCGGAGGCATCCTGGTTGCCAACAAGCTGACCACCTACCGCATCGAGCAGTTGGAGCGGAAGGTCAGCGAGCACAACAAGGTGGTGGAGCGCACCTACAAGCTGGAGGGGCGCATGACCGAGGCGGAGCACGACATCCGGGACCTGAAGGGGGCCGCATAAGCGCTCCCACATGGAAAACCAGAGACAGGAGGAATGGATATGGAACAGCTCTATGGACGGCTGGCCGCCCTTCTGGCGGTGAAAAGCCTGGTGACGCTGGCGCTGACGGCGGTATTCGTCTGTCTGGCCCTCCGCGGGACGGTGTCCGGCGGTGATTTTCTCACGGTGTTTCTCATGGTGATCTCCTTTTATTTCGGGACGCAGAACCAGCGTCGGAGCGGAGAGAAGCCATGAACCGCCGCCCGATCGCCTATCTCCAGACCGACCCCCGCTGGGCAGCGCTCCCCTACCGGGTCCCCGGGGAGCGCGCCACCATCGGCGGTTCCGGCTGCGGGCCCACGGCGGCGGCCATGCTCATTGAGACACTCACAGGAAAGACCTTCACTCCGGTGGACGCCTGCGCCTGGTCGGTGGAGCACGGGTACAAGGCCCTGAACCAGGGGACCTATTACAGCTACTTCGTCCCCCAGTTCGCCGAATTTGGCATCCCCTGCGGCCAGCTGAGCTGGGTCAACACCTACGGAAAGCCGGACCATGAGAATCACAGGAAGGCCGCCGTCCTGCTGCGGCAGGGCTATTA
>ERZ838827.1009-NODE-1009-length-25345-cov-5.868841_pt1 | contig 25345 bp, 23 predicted proteins | sample MGYA00519881_ERZ838827 | MGnify/ENA primary metagenome ERZ838827 (study PRJEB31850, sample SAMEA3708842) | human gut metagenome | biome: human gut; feature: human-associated habitat; material: faeces | place: China | collected 2014 ...
GCGCCGGGAAGCGCGTGTTGGAAAACACGATCAAGTTCATCGAGGAGACGCTCAAGTTGCGGGTTAATCGCAACAAGAGCGGCGTCTTTCGCCCTCGAGGAGCAAAAGTGTAAAAAGCCAGAACCCCTTCGGTCTACGGTAGGAACCCGCCCCCACCCAACTCAGGAACGCTCCGAAAGGAAAGGCGGCACTGTACGCATGCGGGCTTCCTATCGCGTCCCGCTATTCTCGAAGTGAATAACTGCACTTTTGTTCAGTTGACAACTCTTCAGTGGAGAGCAACCATTTTCAGATGGAGCTCTCGACAGGCTCCATCTCAGACCCATCTGGAGAGAATTATGAAGGACAAGCAAAAAACACTTTCGTCCAATCGACGGGATTTTCTGAAAATTCTGTCGGCGGTGGGCGGCACCGCTTCGCTGACGCCGTGGATGACCGCATGTTCAACCGTGCCCAAAAACGCCTTGGCACCGGCGCCGAAAGAACTTTTGGCACCTGAAGTCAAAGTTGTGAACACCTACCACGAACTGCATTGCCATGGGCAGTGTATGCTCAAGACCCACATCCGTGATGGTCGTATTCTGGCCATCACCTCCGCTGGCGACGTTCCGCGTTGTGAAGCCAGCAAAACCGATGAGTCCATCGGCAAGATGCAGCGTCGAGCCTGCATGAAGGGTTATGCAGAACGCAAGCGCGTGTATGCACCGGACCGTCTCAAGTACCCTCTTCTTCAAACGATTGAGCGCGGCAATCTTGCGGGTTTCAAGCGCATTTCGTGGGACGAAGCGATTGATCGCGCTTGCGCGCAGATCGAAGCAGCCCGTGACCGTCAGAAAACCCTTGGCTATCTTCCGATTTGGGAGCTTGGGTCGACCCCGCTGCCGTTCATGGGACCCTACATTTCCGCGTGGGGCCATCATTCTGCCGGCAATCAGAACGACGCCCTTTTCAATGCGCTGGGTAAGGGCATGTTCGGTCATCCGTCGATCGACATGCTCAACTCCAAGTTCATCATCGTCTGGTCGGCCGACCCGCAGACGACTTCTCCCCATCTGCCTTTCATCATGACGAAGGCACGCGAAAAGGGGATTCCCATTGTCGTGATCGACTCCCGTTACACCGGTACGGTGGGCGCAATGGCGACGGGGGCACCGGGCATCACGCCTTGGATCAGTCCTCGTCCGGGTACGGACAGCGCGATTCTGGTGGCCATGGCCAATACGATTTACCGCCGTGGCCTGCATGATGCGGCGTACCTGAAAAAATACTGTTTTGGCTTCTATCCGAACGATATGGTCGTCAGTCGCTCTCCGGCCAAGAACCCCGTGGACGGCAAGCCTTGGAAGGGCCAGCGCTTCACTGTTCCGAAGGGACAGTCCTTTGTCGAATATCTTGACGAAGTTCAGGCTGAACATGGTGGTGAAGCCGGTGTTCTCCGTTGGGCGTCCCTTCTTTCCGGCGTTCCTGCCGAAACGATCGAAGCCTTGGCCCTTATGTACGCCAAGACGAAGCCCGCCTGCATCTACTCGTCTTGGACGGCTGGCGGCGCACAACGCACGGGCAATGGCATGTACTACACATGGCTCATGCTTTGCTTGAGCGCCATGACGGGGAATGCAACCGTCAGGGGCGGTGGTATCGGTTCTCTGGCTCCCCATGACGGCATGAAGGTGAAATTGGGCGGCGCCCCTGCCCTTTGCGACGGACAGAAGTACAAGCCGCTTCTTTTCTCCCAGTACATGCAGAGCAAGGTGATCCTGACTGGTCGGGATTCCCGCACGCCCGAACAGATGCGCGACGACATTCTCCGCATCAACAACATCGATCTTGGTGAGGATCCGCGTCTTGAAATTGATATGGTTTGGCGCGGCGGCGGCTCCTGCGACGTGTTCAACCAGCGTTCGTCCATCAATCCCAAGCTTGTTGCTTGGAAGAAACTCAAGAGCGTGCTCTGCTATGAGCGCTTCATGTCGAGTACCGCGCGCTGGTCTGACATCGTGCTCCCGGTTGTGACGCACTTTGAGGAAAGCTTCTTCTCGGGCAGCCGCGTTAAGACGGACATGAACGTCGTGCGTCAGGTCATCGAACCTATGTACGAGTGCAAGCCCGACATCGAAATCAATGAACTGATCGCCAAGCGACTTGGTTTGGATTGGGGCCGTCATGGCATGAGCGACATGGAAGTCATGAAGATCCAGTGGTCGAAGACGAAACTGCCTGACGCCTACAAGCAAATCAATCCCGACATGAAGCTGCCGACCTTTGAGGAAATGCTCGAAGAGGCGAATCTTCAGCTGCCGACGCCTCCGGAAAAATCCGTCATCGAGTCGGCTAAGTACGCGCCGGGCGAATTCCCGACGGACACCGGCAAAATCAACTTCTATTCCCCCTTCCTTGCTTCTCGCGGCCGCGTGCAGGACGGTGTTGCCCGTGCACAGTACGTGCGCCCTGCCGAAGGCTACGAAGACATACTGGAAGGCAAGAAGGCGGCTTCTGGTCGCACCTACACTTTGCAGTTCACGACGCCGCATATGCCCAATCGTTCTCATTCGTCGTTCGACAACACGACCATGATCATCGACGTTTTCCCGCACGGCGTCATGATGCATCCCAAGGATGCCGAGGCCAGAGGAATTAAGGCTGGCGATCTGGTCTACGTCTACAACGATGCAGGCTGCATGCGCGTTCCTGCACAGATCACCCGTCGCCAGATTCCGGGCGTCGTATCCATCGGTGAAGGTGCGTGGTACCAGCCCAGTGCAGACGAAACTTACACGGCTTGGTTCGACGAAAAGGGCGGCACCCCGTATGCCCATCAGGTTCCCGTGGACGTGGGCGGCGCGGTCAATACCCTGACGACTGATCGAGACATCGGGGCGAGCGATCCGTTCCTGCATCTTCAGAACAACAAGTCGGGCGGGTTTGCGGCTGGCGGTGCACTTTGTGAAGTCAGCCTGAAGTTGCCGAGTTAATCTGTACACGAAAAGGAATAGAAAATGACTCAGTGGGGTTTTTATTTCAACCAAGCGCGCTGTCTTGGATGTGCGACATGTACCGTTGCGTGCAAGGAATGGAACGAGGGCCGTCGTGGTGACGCCAAGTTCAACACGCTCACGGCGAACCAACTCGAATCCATGGCTACGCCTGAAGATTGGATTGCTGGCAAGAAGAACGAGTCCATCAATCACGACTTCTTGCGGCACTTCCACATGAAGGAAACGTGGAGGAAGGTGAGCTTCTTCGAATTCGGCGATGTTGCGCCCAATGTCGCCGTGGTGCCTCTTTCCCTTTCGTGCAACCATTGCTCAGATCCGGCATGCGTCAAGGTCTGCCCGGTCAAGGCGATCCGCAAGGAAGACGAGTTTGGCGCCGTTCTCGTTGATTCTGAAAAATGCATCGGTTGCGGAGCCTGTCGTGCGGCATGCCCGTGGCATGTGCCAGAATATTTCGAGGATCTGTCCCGCACCAAGATCGGTGAGGAACGACATCCGAAGATGACCAAGTGCGACATGTGCATTGACCGCCTTCGCGACGGTTTGAAACCGGCATGTGTTGCCTCGTGCCCGGGGCGTGCGCTTGAATGCGGTCCGATCGAGGAACTTCGTCGCCAGCATCCGGACGCGACCGTCACCGCCGTAGGCTTCGCCGAGGCCGCTGTGGCAAGGACGCGTCCCAACGTGTTGTTCACCTCCCGTACCGTCAAGGTGAAGTAAGGAAAGCCGTCATGGATCAGAAGCAAAAGGTTGATTGGACCGTTCTGTCCCTGACGGCTGCGGCTTTTTCCGATTGGTTTCTCTTTGGGATGACCAAGGAGATCCAATCGGAGACGCAGTTGATGTGCCAAAGCCTGAGCGAATGCGGTAGCGAGACTGTCCGCGGTCGCACCCAGCGGCTCGATGCCCTCTTATCCGAACGTTCCCTTGAGGAACATGCTCAGGATTGGGCGAAGACATTTGCGTTGGGCGCTCAGTCGACGACCCCGCATGAGAGTGTTTTTCGTTCTGGCCTTGTCATGCAGGAATCCCGCGATCAGACGCTTGCATGGATGCGTTCAATGGGATTGGGATGCGCCGAGGGTGTGAACGAACCTGAGGACCACGCTGGATTTCAATTGGCAATTTTCGCCAATCTTTGCGCGAGAGTGGCGGCGGATATGAACGATCAGGAAAACAAATCGAACGCCCTACGCTTCGCGCAGGAACATCTTCTGTGGTTGGAGGAGCTCCAGAGGGCACTTCAGAGAAATGGAGCACCGGCATATTCGTGTGCAGCCATGGATCTACTCGTAAGCGTCTTGGGAGACGTGATCGATAATGACTGAAAATTGACCACTCAGAAGGATACCTATGAAAATTGCGTTTTTGACGATTTTCGCCGCTGCGCTCTTGTCGGCGTCTGTGGGAGCGTCAGAATCGACAGGCGTCGATGGCATTAGACTGGGTATCCTTAATACCGTCGGCAATGAAACAAGCGAAGATAAATTCAGAAAATCGATTGAATCATTGGACAGAGTATGGGACAGGCCGGTTGTCGTCAGTTACTACGACATCCCTGAGCTTTATTCGGCAATAAAGAACAACAAGGTCGATTTCTTTCTATCCAATGCGGGGGTCTTCTCGACACTTGAGAGTGCGGCGCACGCGAGACATTTGGCTAGCCTGAAGATCAAGGAAGCGGCCGATGTCAATGAGTCGATAGGCGGTATTTTCTTCGTCAGACGCGATTCAGGGATAAAAAGCTTCGCCGACATGAAGGGAAAAACAGCTGCCGCCGTGTCACCACGAGCTTTCGGGGGCTACCTTGTCAGCTTGGGAGAGATTTTGGCCAGAGGGGAGAACCCCGAGCTCTTTTTTTCAAAAACGTCTTTCCTCGGTTATCCGATGCAACTGGTGTTTGACGAGATACGAGAGGGAAAGGCGGACGTTGGTCTCGTGAGGGCCTGCCTTTTGGAAGAAATGATCGCCAGAGGCGAACTGAAGCCCGATGAATTCAGAGTCATTGCTGGCAAGCGCGATGGCAAGCTAGCTTGCGTCAGATCGACGGACCTTTATCCGGCCTGGGTTTTCGCTGCTACGCCGCTCGCGACCGCGGAAGAGTCCAAACAGGCCGCTGTTGCTTTATTGACGCATGTGGAGCCCTCCGGCGTCGAATGGAGCTGCGTCAGACTTCAGAAGCATCCGGGAATTGTACAAAGCCCTCAAGGTCGAGCAGTATCTCTATCTTAGACATCCCACCATTAAGGATTTCATTTACAACCACCGCATGGCGCTCAGCTTGCTGTCGCTGTTTTTCGTCTGCCTGTTCCTGCACTATCTTTTGGTGAACGCAGAAGTCAAGAAGAAAACGCAATCTCTGCGGGCTGCTTCTGAAGCTAGAGAAAAGGCTCAGGAGAAAACGATGGCGATGCTTCGCCGACTGCATGCATTGGAGCGCATCAGTCTGGTCGGCATGCTGTCAAACACGGTGGCTCACGAACTCAAGCAGCCCATTGGGACGATCGCAAATTTCGCCGATGGAATTCGGACGGTCAATAGGGTTGAGAACCCGGATCGAGCGCTTATCGACGAAGCCGTCGAGGAAATCCTTCAACAGACATGCCGCGCAAACGCGATCATTGAACGAGTACGCAGTTATGCCAAGCCTACCGTACTGAAGCTCGAAAGGATTCGGATCAGTGAGTTGGTCAAGCGTGCTACCCTTGACCTTCAGGAGTTGGGCTTGCGCATGCCAGAGCTCCTTGACAAGGTTCCAGAAGACATCACTGTCAATGTGGACCGGGTTGAAATGACGTTGGTGCTCCTCAATCTGCTTCGTAATGCGGTAGAGGCGGTAGTTGGCGTGCCAGCAGCGCGAGTGTCGATTGTTGCGTCCGATGACGGGCACCACGTTACCATAATGATTACAGACAATGGCCCGACCACCGACGTTTCGGATCTGCAGTATTTGTTTGCCCCCAAAGCTTCAACCAAAGCCGGAGGGTTGGGTATAGGACTTGCCATTGCGGCAAGAATGATTGAACGATTCAGAGGTACGCTCTCAATCGTTGCCAATCAACCTCACGGCGTTTGTGCCAAAATCGTTTTGCCGTCTGTTGCTTCCGAGATGAGTGATGATCCCCGAAATTGAAAAGCCTCTTCCAGATGAGAACGAAGCGGCTCGAATCAAAAAGATCGCCTTGATTCGAGTTGTGGATGACGATGCAGGGATGCTGAGGTCATATAAGTTCATGTTCTCCTCACAGGGGTGGAACGTCAAATGTTACTCTGACACAGCTTCTTTTCTTGAAGAGGTGACCGATGTCCCGGGTTGTCTGATCCTCGATGTGAGAATGCCCGAGATGAGCGGCTTGACCTTGCAAAGGGAGATGATGAAGCGCGGTATCGCTCTTCCCATCCTGTTCGTGACGGGCCATGGCGATGTGGATATGGCGGTGGAAACGATGCAGATGGGGGCTTGTGATTTTATGCTCAAGCCCGTGGATCCAGCACGACTGCGCAAAGCTGTACTTCGGTGGAGCGCTTTCGCCGTCCAGCAGCATCTGGATCGGCTGAAGAGAGAGGCCAAGCAAGCCGACTTTTCGACGTTGTCGACTCGTGAGCGGGAAGTTTTACAGCTGATTTCTGAGGGGCTCCAATACAAACAGATCGCCGAGCAGTTGGGTATTTCCGAACGAACGGTGAAATTCCACCGAGCCTCCCTATGCGAGAAGCTTGGAGTCAAAACGACTCAGGAATTGGCAGTGTGCGCAGTCGAAGGCTTCAAGAGTATCTCTGCTTGACAACGCCATGAGGACGGAAGCGGCAGACTTTGAAAGGACGGCACCGTTTGCGCCGTTCCTCACCAAGTCTGCCGGGGGCCTATCTCTAGCTCTTACCTGGAATCCCGTCAATCGGTGACCGTTTGCAAGTGTCAACGCTTGGTTTGATTTGTTGCATTGCCGCCACAATGAAACTTGTCGGGGTTTGGAGGGCTGTGTTCGGACCTCGGCCGGACGACTTCCCTCCCTCGCCCGAGCCTCTCAAAGTCGGCTACAATTGTCGGCCATTTTTATGGCCAGCCACCCGAAGGATGCCGGCCTCTCTTGCTGCATCTCAAGCAGAGGGGATTGAGAAGGCTGATCAGAAGCTCCAGCGTGCGCCGAGGTTCACGCGGTAGTCGGTGTCGACTTCGCCGCCGTCGGCAGCCTCGACGTCTGCATAGAAGTGCAGATTCTTCGAGGCGTTGAAGTTGGCGCCGAGGCCGTATTCATACCACGTGCCGCCGAGTTCCTCGGTGAGGCTGCGCGATTCGCCCTTCCAGGCGTACGTGTAGTCGGCGTCACCCTTCCAGTCGTGCAGAACGGAGGCGCGGACGTAGACGTTGCCGCGGTCGTTGGGCAGATCCATGCCGGTCATGAAGCCCGCACGGCCGATGAACGATTCGGCGGCGTCCAGCTTCACGGTGTAGCCCGCGGACGTCGTGTAGTCGACGCTCTCGACTCGGCCGTACATGAATTCGACCTGAGGCTCGACGAAGAAGCCCGCGACAGGATGGAAGCGATGGCCCGCCTCGATCGAGAACGAGAACATGTTCGCATCGTAGTCGCCCTTGGCGCGGCCGGCTTCGGACGCGATGTCGAACTCATTGTCGGTGCGGCCGAACTTGAAGGTGCCGTCGAGGAAGGCGCCGTTGTCGAAGAGCTTCGTGGCGTAGCTCGTGAAGGCCGCGATGGAATTGTCCCCTTTGCCCGAGGCGATGTCGTTCGAGCCGTCCCTGTAGGAAAGTGCGCCGCCCGCCCGGAGACCGGGTTGAATCTGGCGGTCATAGCCGAACTGGAACGCCGTGTATTCGCTCTCGATGCTGCGTCTACCGTACTCGGACCTGCCCGTGCAGACACGAGTCCACAACCTTGTCGCCAGTGAGCGTGGCGTTTGCGCCGATCGTGACCTTGCCCGCATTCTTCGCCTCGGTCGTGACCGCCACGGTGGTACTGTCGGCCGTCCTCGCATCGAAGTCAAGGGTGGAGCTGCCCTTGAGCGTGACTTTCATTGCGCCAGTCTCGCGGTGGCCCGTGCCGGACGAATGAAGAATGTTCGAATCTTCCGGCATGCGCATCCGGCGCCTCATGCTTGCTGCCTGACTGAGGCCTGTTCCATACGGTGTTCTGACCCGCCCCGGTCGTCGGCCGGCTCGTCGGAAATGGTTTGCGCCCTCGAGCACATCAGGTTCGAAACGCCCTTCCCCGGCCCGCTGCGGCGGAGATCGGCGAGCGTGTATTGGTTGAGTTCCTTGTAGAAGGCTTCCCGGGCTCTGGCGAGCGCATCGATCAGCACGCATCTGCCGGCAAAGGGACAGGGCGGCTCGTTGCAGTCGACGAGCATGTCATTGTCTTCGAGTGTGCGCACGACGTCGCCGATTCGCAGGTCTTCAGGTTTGCAGACCAGCCTGAGCCCGCCGTGCCGGCCGCGAACGGCGGAAAGCCACCCGGCCTTGACCATGGCGTTTGCGGTCTTGATGACCAGATTCTGGTTCCAGCAGAGGAATCTCGAGAGCTCCGGCACCGAATGGGGCGTCTCGGGGTCGGCCTCGTTGGCAAGGTGCATCAGAATTCTCAGGCCAAGGTCGGTAAATCGCTTCAGGTGCATGGTCCGTTCGGAGAAAGGATGAGAAAACGGGAATTTCCGTGAGGAGATTCCCGTATCATACTCGATGGACGGCAGCGTCCATGGCCTTCGCCTGGACGGCTCCCGATCCCTTAAAGGGATCGAAAGCGGTCCGCAGAATTCGGATCAGGCCTCGCTGCCCGTTCCGAACACTTCAGCGTGGATCTGCCGTGCCGGAACGCCAGCAGCTTCGAGAGCGGCGCGCATCCCTGACATGAAGTCGCCCGGGCCGCAGAGATAGGCGTCGACGTCGGCCGACGGTGCAAGCGCCCTGATGTCCTCCACGCTCGGACGGGCACCGAGCTTAACGCACGGACACTTGATGGTCGTGTCGGCTTCGGCAGGCTGTGTCACGAATGCAAGCAACTTCGCGTTCTTCAGCTTGCCGGCAGCCTCACGAACCTCATTCACGAAGACGAGTTCAGACGCCGTGCGGGCAACCTGAACGAAGGTCACCTGACGCTCGGGCGTGTTTCGTGCGATCGATTCGAGCATGGCGAAAATCGGAGTGACGCCGATGCCGGCTCCGGCGAGGAACACCGGATTCGTACCTTCGGCAAGATGGAATTCGCCGGCGGGTGCCGAGACGTCGATGGTGTCGCCGGCCTTGAGGCACTTGTGCAGATGATTGGACATGAGGCCGGCGGGGGCATCGCCCGCGGCGGCAATGCGCTTGACGGAAATGCGGAGCTGGCTCCGGTCCTCCGGTGCCGCCGAGAGCGAATACTGGCGCGGTTGGACGAGCTTCAATTCGGGCAGATAGGCGCGCACCGACACGAACTGGCCGGGCTTCCAGACAGGCACCTTCCCGCCATCTGCAGGCGTCAGGTAGAGGCTCACGACGTCGGGCGTCTCTTCGACGCGTCTCGAGACGATGAAGGGGCGCCAGCCAGACCAGCCGCCGTCGGCGTTCGCCTGAGCCTCGTAGATGCCACTCTCGACTTCGATCATCAGGTCGGCGAGCTGCCCGTATGCGGCACCCCATGCTTCGAGGAGTTCATCGGAGGCCGCTTCTCCGAGAACCTCCCTGATGGAGGCCAGAAGATGCCGGCCGACAATCGGATAGTGCTCGGCGCGGATGCCGACCGTTGCGTGCTTCGAGGCGATGAACTTGACCGCGGGCAGAAGCACGGCCGGATTTTCGATGTTTTCTGCGTAGGCGAGGACGGCTTCAGCCAGTGCCTTCTGCTGACGTCCGCGGGCCTGATGAGCCTGGTTGAAAATGTTCCGAAGTTCGGGATTTCCTTCGAGCATGCGGCGGTAGAAGTGCGTTGTGAGCAAAACGCCGTGTTCACGAAGTACCGGCACGGTGGCCTTGACTTGTTCGATCTGTCGGGGTGTCAGCATGGATTGGTCTCCCAGTTGCAATGGAATTCTTGTCGGTGAAGCGCATCTCGCCTGGCGGCGGATGCGGACTGACATCGTCACGGGCCCGTTCGATGTTGGTTGAACAAATCTTATATTTCAAATATCTGTATTGTCAAGAAGCGCGCGTCGCCTTTTGTAAGAGAATGCTTCGCGTTCGCATCGTCGAATTTGCGTGGCAAGACTCGGCCGCCGTCGGCAGAGGGCCGGACCTGTGCGGCCAGCCCGCCCGAGCCGCTCAAAGTCCGCTACAATATCCGGAATTTTTATTCATCCCCTTTTTAGAAAGGCCTCAAAGTGTCCGCTCTCATTCTTGGTCATAAGAACCCCGACTCCGACAGCATCATTTCCGCCATTGCCTGCGCGCATCTCTACAAGCAGCGTGGTCTGGACGTCGTGCCGGCCGCCCAGGGCACGCCCGCCCCGGAAACGGCCTTCATCCTCGAGCGCTTCGGCCTTGAAGCTCCGGAAATCGTGACGAGCGTCGCCGGCCGCGACGTCTACCTCGTCGACTACTCCGACAAGGCCCAGGCTCCCGCCGACATTGATGAGTGCAACCTCAAGGGCATCGTCGACCATCACAAGCTCGGCGACGTGACCTCCACGGCTCCGCTCGAATGCATCATCTGGACGGCCGGCTGCACGAACACCATCCTCAAGCGCATGTACGACTACATGGGCTTTGAAATCCCGGCCAACATCGCCGGCGCCATGCTCTGCGCCATTCTCTCCGACACGGTGATCTTCAAGTCTCCGACGACCACCGACATGGACCGCCAGGCTGCCGCGGAACTCGCCGCAATCGCCGGCATCGCCGACATCCAGGCCCTTGGCATGGAGCTTTTCACCGCCAAGTCCGCCGTCGCCGGCTGCACCCCGCGCTCTCTCATCTTCCGCGACTTCAAGGACTTCAACATGAACGGCTGCAAGGTCGGCGTCGGTCAGCTCGAACTCGTCTCCCTTGACCTCGTCGCCGACATGAAGGCCGCGCTCGAAGCCGAGCTCGCCGCCGTCAAGTCCGAGGAAGGTCGTCACTCCGCCCTTCTGCTCCTCACGGACATCATGAAGGAAGGCTCCGAACTTCTCATGGTCTCCGACGATCCCGCCCGCATCGCCGAAGGTTTCGGCAAGACCTTCGTCGAAGGCTCCAACCTCTGGCTCGACGGCGTCATGAGCCGCAAGAAGCAGGTCGTGCCGGCCCTCGAAGCCGCCTTCCGCAAGTAATTGCGCCTTCCGCCCGCCTCTCAAGGCCGGCTGATTGACGAACAAAGCCCCGAATTCCATGTGAATCCCGGGGCTTTTCTTATCGGGTGAATTCAATCGGCGGAATCGTCTCTCCCTGCACTTCGGGCCGCATGAGCCCAGAACGCCTCAGCGGCGCTCGAGAGCGCCACATTTCTGCGATGGACAAGAATCTGCTCCGAGGTACGTGGAGGACCGATCGGAATGAAGACGAGTCCCTCGGCGGCCTCATGTCGAAGGCGCCCTTGACCACGAGCATCACCGTGCCGCCCGCCTTTGTAGAAAGTGCAGATCCGGTCAGATCCATCTCCAGTGATTCATTTTTGTGCTCAACCATGCATGATCCGCATGGATCAAAAGACAGCAAAACGCCCGCGGGCGCGGAGCCTGCGGGCGTTCGGAAAGGAGGCGTCGGAACCTTACATCAGGGCGAGGAGCGCGTCGACGTCCTCTTCGGTCGTGGCCCAGCTGGTGGCGAGGCGCACGATCGTGTGGTTGTCGTCAGGCTTTTCCCAGAAGCTCATGCCGACCTTTTCGGAGAGGGTCTGGTACTTGTCGTCGGGGAGTTTGACAAAGGTCTGGTTCGTCGTGGAGTTGAAGAGGAGCTGATAGCCTTTTTCCTTCAGGCCCTCGCGGAGCTTTTCGGCGAGGCGGACGGCCTTGGCGCCGTACTCGACGTAGCGGTTCTCCTCCATGAGGGTCTCGAACTGCAGACCGGTAATGCGGCCCTTGGCGAGGAGTGCGCCCTGCTGCTTCATCCAGGTGAAGAAGCGCGGACAGGTGTTGGGCTTCGGGAAGACCACGGCTTCGCCGAAGAGCGCGCCGCACTTCGTGCCGCCGATGTAGAACGCGTCGCAGGTACGGGCGATGTCGGCGAGCGTCAGGTCGGTCTTGGTGGCGCCGAGACCATAGGCAAGACGAGCGCCGTCAAGGAAGACGCGAGCGCCGTAGCGGTGCGCGACGCCCGTCACGGCCTCGAGCTCGGCGCGCGTGTAGAGTGTGCCCGTTTCGGTCGGGTGCGAGATGTAGACCAGCGCGGGCGCGGGCATGTGGTCGCGGTTGCCGTCGACGATGTACTTGTGGAAGGCGGCCTCGACGTCGCGCGCACGAAGCTTGCCGTCGCGCTGAGGAAGCTCGAACACCTTGTGGCCGAGACTTTCGATGGCGCCCGCCTCGTGAACGGAAATGTGACCGGTCTGGGCGGCGATCACGCCCTCCCAGGGCTTGAGCATCGCGCCGATCACCGTGCGGTTCGTCTGGGTCCCGCCGGCGAGAAGATGAATTTCAGCGTCGGGAGCGTCGCAAGCTTCGCGGATGAGCTCCGCGGCCCTTGCCGTATGCTCGTCCGAGCCGTAGCCGGACGATTTTTCAAGATTCGTTTCCGTGAGCCTTGTGAGAATCTCCGGAATGCAGCCCTCCATATAGTCGGAGGCAAATTCAAGTCGTGCCATTGTCATGGTCCATGCTGAGTGGGTTCGACATATTCTAGCGCATTCGCGGCGTTTCCCCGAACGGGGACTTTGTGGCCTGTATTTCCTTGCAATCCGTCCCGCAGGCGTTGTTATGATGAAGTGACGGCATCAAGATGAATCGCGATGGTTTGGGAATTTCCGTCCTGCAGCGAAAGCGCGCACATTGCCGTCAAACCGTGCTATCTTGACCGGATCGCATTCCTGTTTGGAGACAATTATGTCAGAACGCATTCAGCTCAAGGCGGGCGACGCAGCGCCCGCCTTCTCGGCGCCCGGACTTGACGGCGAGCCCGTCACGCTCGAGTCCTTCGCCGGTCGCGGCCTCGTGCTCTACTTCTATCCGAAGGACAATACCGCGGGCTGCACGCTCGAGGCCCAGGGCTTTCGCGACCATCTGGCCGACTTTGAGGCCCTCGGCTACGCCGTTGCCGGCGTCTCACGCGACAGCGTGAAGAGCCACTGCGGCTTTCGCGACCGCCAGAACCTCAACTTCCCGCTTCTCGCCGACAAGGAGGAAGTCGTCTGCACAGCCTACGGCGTCATGAAGGAGAAGATGATGTACGGCAGGCTCTGCCGCGGCATCGAACGCTCCACGTTCGTGATCTCGCCCGCAGGCAGGATCCTTCATGCGCTCTACGGCGTCAAGGCGAAGACCCACGTTGAGGAGCTCCTCGCGCTTCTCAAGGCGTGAGGACGGACGACCACTGACGACAGGGGGCACGGCCTGCGCCTCTTGTCGTTCATGCACGGAGCATTCCCTCGCAAGGCCTGAGCGCCTCGCGTTCCGAAGGATGTCCTGCCTTTTCGGCAATGGGCCCTTCTAGATACTTTGGACTAGGCCCAGATCAACTCTTGGGTGATGCATGAAGCGTGCGCCCTTTCCTATACTCCATTCTATAAACAACCGCCTGCGCCTCCCACATCGGAGAGCGGACGACGGGCGAACAGAAAAAACGGGAGAGGGACGTGGAAGAGACGAAGGTGACTCAGGCCGCGCATGAAGCCGAACGCAAGACCGTGCGCAGGACAATGCCGACGCAGATGAGCCGTCTGCGCGTCTTTGCGAATTCGCCCGCGTCCCACTTCGAGTCGGGGTTCGGGCGCATTGCCGAGACCCGCATGAAGGGGCTTCCCATCCTCAATCCGCGCATTCGTGTGAAGGCGGACAACTTCCGCCGATGGGGCAACGACTGGATCGGCACGGTGACGACGCCGTGGGCGGTCATCGTGGTCTATGCCTGCGGGTGTCGCGAGAGCTGGGTCGACGTGCCCGCGGGCGAAGTCCGCACGCTCGAGCTGCCCGCAGGTGACTTTCCGTTCCTCGGCTGCAGGGACGACCTGCTCGGCGACTATCTGATGCTCTCGCTCGTGAGTCCCGTTACGGAGTTCGAGGACCAGGCGGCGGCCGAGGCCGTGGCCGAGATCGCCCTCAGGACCATTCTCACCGTGCCCGAAGACGAAAAGTTCGGGACGAATTACGACACCGAGGAGGAAGGCACGCCCATTCCTCCACTCACGCCGCCCGTCGCGGGCAGGAAGGTCATTCCGATCAGGGCCGTGCCGCAGGGCGGCGCAGACGGCGGGTCCGTTCAGGTCACGCGCCGCGGGTTCTTCACCCGCATGGCGAAGGGAGCGGACAAATGATCGATGCCGGTGTCATCACTGTCGATCTGCTGCTCGCGCCAGAGTCCCGTCCCGGGGACCTTCGCGTGAGACGCGCATCGCTTCTCAACGAACGCACGCTCAATCTCATGGACAGGCTTGCCCGAAGCCTGGGGAGCTGCCGTGAGGTGGTGCCGCTCGTCTTCAGCCTATGCCCCTGCGCGCATCTCGTCACGCTTGACGCCGCCGAACGCGCGGCCGCAGGTCTTGCGGAGGACGAGCGCCGCACGGTCGACGGCTGTCTCGCCGAGCGCGCGCTGATGCTTGAGGCGCTTCTGGAAAACATCCGCGTGCTCGCGCTTGACGCCTCGAAGCTCGTCTGCGTCCCTGTTCAAGCCGATTCGCTTGCCGCCTATGCAAAGGCCCGGGCGGGCTTCTCGGGCGTCATCAGGACGCTGCAGGGGTTCAACCTCGTCACGGGGCAGGTCGATGAAGACGCCCTCCTTGAGGCACACCGCCTCATCGACAGACTGACGGCCGACTGTGAGGGCCTTCTGGCATCACTGGTCTTCGGCATTTCTCCCGAAGCCTTTCTGGAGATGACCGAGCCCGTGCAGTACGCCGCCTGGTACGGGACGAATGCCTCGACCGTTGCCTCGGCGCTCGCCTACCGCTACCATGCCCTGCCCGCAGCCTTCGGTGCGCTGGACTGCCCGCCTGTACCGCAACCCCATGAGCTCGACTTTCCGGATTTTGCCGACGAGATGTACCACAGGCTCAGGAATGAAGCCAACTTCGAGGCCGAGCCCGTTTACCGCCGCAGGCCCTCGTTTACGGGAGCACTCGTGAGGGAGGCGGGACACCCTCTTGTCGAAGCACTCTGCGCCACGGCGGGTCAGTCCGCCGGCACGCTTCTGGCGGCACGCCTTCTTGATACGGCCGCCTTCTGGGCACAGCTCGCACACAGGAAGCTCGAGAATCTGCCTGCCCTTCCCGAGGTCTACACGATGCGGCTTCCCGACACCTGCGGGGCGATTGCCTGCGCGACGACCGCCCGAGGTCTTCTCACACATGCCTCGGGCTTCAGGCAGTCGAGGTCCGGACTCGAGCACTTCCATGCCGTGGTTTCCCCCACCGAGTGGCAGTTCGCTCCCGAGGGTCCCGGCCAGCAGGCGCTTGAAAGCGCCGTGAGGCACCTGAAGCGCTCCGGTGCGGGCGTCGACGAGGAGACTCTCAGAAACATCATCCGTCTGGCGCTCTTCGGGCTTGACGCCTGCGTGCCGCTTGACATCAGGCTTCGGGCTGCAGGAAGGAGTGATACATGCATGAAATGAGCATTGCCGAAGGCATCATCGAGATTGTCGAGCGCACGGCAGGCCGGAGCGGCGTCACACGCGTGAAGGAGGTTCGAATCGAGGTGGGCGAACTCGCAGGGGTTGACATCTCGTCCCTTGAATTCGCCTGGGTCTCCGTCACTCGCGGAGGGCCCGCCGAGGGCTCAAGGCTCGTGATTGAACGGCCGCGGGGAGAGGCCTGGTGCCTCGACTGCGCCAAAACCGTCCCGCTTGCCAAATATGGCGATCCCTGCCCCGTCTGCGGGGGCTTTCATCTCGCTGCCACGGGCGGCACTGAAATGCGCGTCATCGACTTCGTCCCCGAAGATTGACTTCTATGGTCTCATGCGTAAACAACGATTATCAACACCGCTCAAGCGACACCGCCCCTCAAGTTGGAGAAACAGGAAAAGGAAAGGCAGGCATGAAGAGGCGCTCTTGTATTGCAATGCAATACGATTTGGGTTATCGTATCTCCATAGATTAAAGGAGGACACCATATGAGTGCTCAAACCATCAGTCTGCGTCTGCCGGAAGAGGAGGTCGCCATTCTCAATCTTCTCTCAGACAGAGAGCGGCGCACCAAAACCCAAATTATTCGCGAAGCTCTGCAGCCTCTTTTCAGGAAAGTCTTGGATGAGCCGGAAAGGATTACGTTAAGCAATACGGAATTTCAGGCCTTGTTAGATGAAATGGCAACGCCGCCTGGTGAAGAAGTTCTTGCACGTCGTCGCCATCTCATGACCTATGAGCGTTGGAAATGACCGTTTATTCTTTTTCCAAGCCACTGCCTCTCGACCCGGACATTCCACAAGATGCTCTAGATCGCTTTGATTGCGACGTCCCGGTATTGAACCAGTGGTTGCGGACGCGCTCTGTTCATAACGAAAAGTATGGCAGTAGTCGAACCTACGTGGCCTTTGATGAGGGGGGAAGCATTGCAGGGTATTTTTGCATTAGCAATGCTGTTCTTGATCATGATCGCTTGTCAGCGGGTTTTCGTCGGAATAAGCCAAACCCGTTGCCGTGCTGTCTGCTTGGAAGACTAGCGGTCGATAAACGCTATCAGGGGCAAGGGCTCGGCGGAGCATTGTTAGTCGAGGCCTTGAAGATAACGCAGGGCGTTTCCAGGATGTCCGGTTGTTGGGCGTTAGTCGTTCAACCTAAGGGCGAAAAAGAAATTGGCTTTTATGAGCATCTCGGCTTTCGCCGATGCAAAGTAGGAGATCCGCCAATGCTCTTTTTCGAAATCGAACACTTCACAAAGTTAACGGTCGCCCCTCCAAACGGAAGGGCGGCGTGACTGCTTCCCGTCCGATTTGAAACCAAATCGGGCGAGGCTTCCTGCTTCTTCGACGTTGCCTCAGCCATAGCTTCGGTCTTACGCATCTCCACAGGCTTTGGCTCGTGACGTTACGAGCGCAAGACGGTCAGCCCTGCCGCCTTCAACATCCGGATGCCTTCCTGCTTGATGTTCAGGGAGACATTGATATCCCGGTCATGGTGAGCACCGCAATGCGGGCATGTCCCTTTCTAGGCAAATGAACGATTGAGTGTCAAACCCGATGGCAAGTTCAGGCTATAGCAGTGGGAATCCTCCACGCCCATCCTCTCTTTCGGTTGGGCTTTCCTCCTCTTGCTGCCGGAGGACTCCCTGACCGCTGACAGCGGATATGCTCAGCAATCTGCACTCACTTGGAGCGCATCTCCGCACAAACCCGAATCAGAGTGTTCAGATTTACGCCTGAACCGCGCTGGCAATAATGCTGGTTATGGAGCTGCATTTTTTTCGAACGTCTGACTGTCACCAATCCGCCCTTTGTTTCTGAACAAGAGTTGCATTTCGGGTGCTGCGTTAAGGAGGTTCCTCTCCAGAGACGCAGGGCAATCATTCCGGTCTGCAGTTGGGCATTATCGATCCACTTTGTGGAGCTCGTGGTAACATCACGGCACATTCCACCCACACCCGACCGCTTCGAAAACCATGCTCAACTGGCTCATCGGGACGCTCTTCATGGCGTTTCCCCTGCTTCTTCCCATTTTCATTCTCATGATCGCCCGCAAAATCGGCTACCGCTGGCCTGCCCAGAGGCTCTTCATGCGCGTGGCGCTCGCCTTCTACGCGGCCTCGCTCGTACTCATCGGCGGGCATGCCGCTGAAACCGGCCTCGGACTTCAGGAATTCTTCAACGCCTACTACGGCGCGGCTTCTGATGCCACCCTGCTCTACTACCTCGGCCTCGCGTGCCAGATCCTCGCCATTGTCGCGCTCATGTTTGTTGTCAACTGGAAGGTCATTCGCCTCTACTACGGCGAGGACTGGAAGGCTCCCGCCGGCTTCATGACGAAGGAGGAGGCCGAGAAGGCCGCCAATGCCGACGATGTTCAACCCGAAGCCAACGTCGCCGAACCTCGCAAAAAGGACGGCAGGACCGAATAATCGGCGTCAGATCTTCGCTCCCGTGTGTGAAAAGGCCGCAGGTGTCAGAGCCCGCGGCCTTCTTGTATTCAGTGACTGTGGAGGAAATGCTTGGGTTTGCGCATCAAGGGGCGGCCTTCTCGGTCGCGTGAGCCTCGTCCCAGGCGGCCATCATGTCGAGCCAGGGGGCTGCGCCCGTGCCGAATATCGAGCCTGCGGTTTCGGCCATGGCGGGCGTGAGCGGTAGTTCGCCGTTGTAGAAGGCCTCGAGTTCGGTCGCCGAGAGGCCGAACCACTTCGCCGCGAGTGCGGGCGGGGTATCTGCGAGGATTTCGCGAAGGACTTCTCCGGGGTGCTGCTGGGCGGATGCGGGCCTGCGGGCGCCGCGCTTCCCTGCGGGACTGGGCTTGCCGGACTTTCCGGCCTTGTTCGGTTTTCCGGCCATGACGCTGGTCTCCAAAAACGGTATGTATCCTGCAATCTTATCCCTTTGGGTGACGTTCTTCTAGTACCAATGCTCAATTGCAACGGTCCTTGTGGTTGAGGTCGGGGTATCCGCGAGACGCCTAGAATGAAGGCATAGACAAAGTTTTTGTGCGCCTCTCCAATTCGGGATGCGCGCGAAGGAGACCGAAAGATGTGCACAACCTGCGGCTGCGGCGAACACAACCACACCCACATGCACGCCCATGTGGACGAGAACGGCAATGTAACGACCCATGTGGCCCACGATCACGATCATGAGCATCATCATGATCACGACCACGGGCACCACCATCATCACGACCATGATCACGGTCCCGCGCACAGCCACGCCTCGACGACGTCCGCCTCGCGCGCGATCTCGATCGAGGAGGACATCCTCGGGCGAAACAACGCGATTGCGGCCGTCAACAGGAAGTTCTTCCGCGAACACCGCGTGCTCGCGCTCAACCTCGTCTCGTCGCCGGGTTCGGGCAAGACCGAGCTTCTCGCGCAGACGCTCAGGCGTGCCGCGGGCTTTCGCACGGCCGTGATCGAGGGCGACCAGCAGACCGCGAACGACGCCGAGCGCATCCGCGCCACGGGCGCGCGCGCCCTGCAGATCAACACGGGCAAGGGCTGCCACCTTGACGCCGCGATGGTGAGCCACGCGCTCGAGCACCTCGTCCCCGAAGACGAGTCCGTGCTCTTCATCGAGAACGTCGGCAACCTCGTCTGTCCCGCCGAGTTCGATCTTGGCGAGGCGCACAAGGTCGTGCTGCTCTCCGTCACCGAGGGCGAGGACAAGCCGCTCAAGTATCCCGACATGTTCCGCGCGGCCGACCTGATGATCCTCACGAAGACCGATCTTCTTCCCTACGTGCCGTTCGACGCCGAGAAGGCCGAGGAGAACGCCAGACGCGTGAACCCGAAGATCCGCACGATGCGCGTCTCGGCCGTGTCGGGCGAAGGCATGGAGAAGTGGCTCGCCTGGCTTGCCGCCGAACTGATGCTCTCGGGTCTCTGAGGTCCTGCCATGACGAAGGCCGCAACGGACTTTCGCGTGCGCGGACTCGTGCAGGGCGTGGGCTTCAGGCCCACGGTCTACAGGATCGCGCTTGAGCTCGGGCTCTCGGGCACCGTCTGGAACGACGCCGAAGGGGTCGTCGTGCACCTTGAGGGCGAACCCGAGGTGCTCGAACGCTTCCCCGAGGCGCTCCTTGCCGGGAAGCCCTCGCTGGCGCGCATCGACGCCGTCGAACCAACGGCCGGCGAACTTCAGGACATGGAGGGCTTCTCCATTTCCGCCACGCCCTCGGGCGGCCGCGTGACCACCGCCGTCACGGCCGACGCCTGCGTGTGCGACGCCTGCCTCGACGACATCTTCAATCCCAGCGACCGCCGCTGGCGCTATCCCTTTGCCAACTGCACCCATTGCGGCCCGCGCTTCACGATCACGCGCCACCTGCCCTACGACCGACCCCAGACGGCCATGGCGGGCTTTCCGATGTGCCCCGACTGCAGGGCCGAGTACGAGGATCCGCTCAACAGGCGCTTTCACGCCCAGCCGATCGCCTGCCCCGTCTGCGGACCGAAGCTCACGCTCGTGACGGCAGACGGCACGGAGGTCAAGGGCGACGCCATCCGCGAGACGGTGAAGGCCCTCAGATCCGGCCGGATCGTTGCGATCAAGGGGCTCGGCGGCTTTCACCTTGCGTGCGACGCCGAGAATCCGGAAGCCGTCGCCGCGCTTCGAAGCCGCAAGCAGCGCGACGAAAAGCCCCTTGCGGTCATGGTCGCGGGCCTTGCCTCGGCCAAGCGCTTCGCTCACGTCACCGACGATGAAAAGGCCCTTCTCACGGGCCCCGCACATCCGATCGTGCTTCTGAAGAGAAGGACGGGAGAAGGCGTGCCCGCGCTCGACGGCGTTGCCGACGGACTTGAGGCGATCGGGGTCATGCTCCCCTATACGCCCCTTCACGCCCTCATCTTCCACAGCTTTGCGGGCGAGCCCGAGGGACGCGCCTGGATGAACGACGTCCTCCCCGTCACGCTCGTGATGACGAGCGCCAACATGAGCGGACTGCCGCTCTGCACCGAAAACGACGAGGCGCTCGAGCGCCTCTCCGGGGTCGCGGACCTCTTCCTGCTCTCGAACCGTGACATCGTCACGCCCTGCGACGACTCCGTCGTGAGGGCGGGCGTGGAAGGCACGTCATTCGTGCGCCGCTCGAGGGGTTATGCGCCCGAGGCGGTCATGCTCCCCGAATCTGCGGGCGCGGCGAAAAAGCCCGTCGCCCTCGCCTTCGGCCCCTATCTCAAGAACACGGCGTGTTTTCTGCGCGATCGCGAGGCCTTCCTCACGCAGCACGTGGGATCCCTCTCGAACCGACCGACGGTCGAGCTCCTCTCGCGCTCGGTCTCGCACATGAGCGCCCTTTTCGAACTGACGCCCGAGGTCGTCGCCTGCGACGCGCATCCCGACTTTCCCTCGACGAGGCTCGCGCTTGAATATGCAGAGCGGCACGGCATTCCCTGCATTCCCGTCCACCATCATGCGGCCCACGTGGGCGTCGTGGCGGCGGAGCGCGGCGTCGTGAAGCCCCTTCTAGGCCTTGCGCTCGACGGCGTCGGCATGGGGTCGGACCGTCTCCCCTGGGGCGGCGAACTGCTTCTCTGCGGGCCCGCCTCCTGGGCGAGGCTCTCTCACCTCGAGTCCATGCCGATGCCGGGCGGCGACAGGGCCGCTACGGAACCTTGGCGCATGGGCGTCGCCCTGATGGCGATGGCGGGCGCGGGGGACTTTGCCGAAGAACTCTTCCCCGACATTGCGTCCGTGCCGATGCTCAAGCATCTGCTCGCGGGGGATCCGCAGAAGGCGGCCCTGCTCGGCACGACCACTTCCTTCGGACGCTGGTTCGACGGCATGAGCGCCATTCTCGGCCTCTGCACCCATCAGCACGACGAGGCCACGGCCGCCATGCGTCTTGAGGGCGCTGCGGTGCGCGGACGCGACAATCCCGCCTGCGGCACGCTCGACGTCGAGGCGGGCGACTGGACGATTCTGGCCGACGGCGCGCTCTCGCTCGTGCCGCTCGTTCGCCGCGTCGTCGACGAAAGGCTCTCGGGCGCATCCGTCGAGTGTCTTGCGGCCCTCGTTGAAAATGCCGTCATCGCCGCGCTCGCCGACTGGATCGCCTTCCACGCGACGAAGCTCGTCGAAGAATTCGGTCCGGGGCTGCTGGCCTCGGACGACAATGAAAGAATGCTCGTCGCCCTCACGGGCGGCACCATGAACAATGCGGCCCTCTCGAAGGGGCTCGTCGAGGAGTTGGCCTCAAGGGGCCTTGCCGGAGCGCTGCCGCTCCACGTCCCCGCGGGCGACGGCGGGCTTTCGCTCGGCGAGGCCTGGTGGGCCCGCTCGGCACTGGCCGCAGGCGCGTCCGAGTACGCGGCGCTTCACGCCTCCGACGTTCTCGGACGCGCGCAAACATAAGGAGAAGCAGGACATGTGTCTCGCCATTCCAGGACAGATCATCAGGCTCGCCGGCAACGGCGAGGCCGTCTGCGACATCGGCGGCATTGAAAAGACCGTCAACGTCTCGCTCATCGAGCACCCCGTTCCGGGCGACTGGGTCATCGTGCACGTGGGCTTCGCGCTCAACCGCATCGATCCCGATGAGGCTGAGAGAACCCTCGCGGCGTTGAGGGCAGCAGGCCTGCACGACGAGGAGCACGCATCATGAAGTACGTCGACGAATACCGCGAGGGCGACGCCGCACGGCGCATTGCCGCCGAGATCAGGCATGAGGCCGATCCGAAGAGGACCTATCGCTTCATGGAGTTCTGCGGCGGCCACACCCACGTGCTCGCCCGCTGGGGCCTCACCGACATCCTTCCGCCCAACGTGCGCATGATCCACGGCCCGGGCTGTCCCGTCTGCGTGCTCCCCGTTGCGCGCATCGACATGGCGATGCAGCTCGCGCTCGAAAGGAACGTGATCCTCTGCACCTATGCCGACACCATGCGCGTCCCTGCGGGCAAGGGCATGTCGCTCTTCAAGGCCAAGGCCCAGGGCGCGGACATCCGCATGATCTACTCGCCCATGGATGCGCTTGAGCTCGCGAAAGCCAATCCCGAGCGCGAGGTCGTCTTCTTCGCAATCGGGTTCGAGACGACCACGCCGCCCACGGCCGTCGTCCTCAAGGCCGCAAGGGCCGCAGGCGTGAAGAACTTCTCGGTCTTCTGCAACCACGTGCTCACGCCCGCCGCGATGACCCACATCCTGAAGATGAGCGAGGAGCGCCCCGAAGTGCCCGTCCTCGACGGTCTCGTGGGCCCCGCCCACGTCTCGACCATCATCGGTTCGGGCCCCTACGAGGTCTTTGCGCGCGACAACCGCCTTCCCGTCGTCGTGACGGGGTTCGAACCCCTCGACATGCTCTACGCCATCCTGATGATGGTGAGGCAGGTGAACGACGGCCGCCACGAAGTTGAAAACGAATTCACCCGCGCCGTCACACGTGATGGGAACGTCGCCGCCATCCGCCTCATGGACGAGGTCTTTGAGCTTCGCGATTCGTTCGAGTGGCGCGGACTCGGGCGGCTCCCGAAGTCCGCCCTGAAGCTTCGCCCCGAATGGGCGGCGTTCGATGCGGAAAAGCGCTTTGACATGACGGAGCGCGCCGTCACCGACAACAAGGCCTGCGCCTGCAGCGCGATCCTCAGGGGCGAAAAGACGCCCGAACAGTGTCCGCTCTTTGGCCGCGCCTGCAATCCCGCCAACCCGATCGGCGCCTGCATGGTCTCCTCGGAAGGCGCCTGTGCGGCCGCCTGGAGCTACGGCCGACGCCGCGCCGCAGCGCCCGAGAAGGCGAAGACTTCAGACGATCAACGATAAAAGAAGAAGGAAGAACCATGACCGACTTTTACATGCGCCCCCTCGACATGAAGAACGGCGCCGTCGACCTCACCCACGGCGCGGGCGGCCGCGCCACCGCGCAGCTCATTCACGACGTCTTCGGACGGCACTTCACGAACGCCTGGTTGGACGAAGGCCACGACGGCGCGCTCCTTCCGCCCATGACCCGTCCCGTCGCCGTCTCCTGCGACGGCCACGTCGTGCGTCCCCTCTTCTTCCCGGGCGGCGACATCGGGCGGCTTTCGGTCGCAGGCACCGTCAACGACGTCGCCATGTGCGGCGCACGTCCCCTCTATCTCACCGCAAGCTTCATTCTTGAAGAGGGCTTCCCCCTGAAGGACCTCGACGCCGTCGTCGCCTCCATGGCGAAAACCTGTGAAGAGGCGGGCGTCGCCATCGTGACGGGCGACACCAAGGTGGTCGAGCGCGGCCACGGGGACGGCGTCTACATCGCGATCTCGGGCATCGGCGAAAAGATTTCTGAAGGCACGATCTCGGGGCGCGCCGCGCGTCCCGGCGACGCCGTGCTCATCTCGGGCACCATGGGCGATCATGGCACCGCCATCCTCTCCTTCCGCGAAGGCATGAGCTTCGGCACCACCGTCGAGAGCGACTGCGCGCCCCTGAACAAAATGGTCGAGGCGGTCCTCTCCGCCGCCCCGCACGTCCACGTGCTGCGCGATCCGACCCGCGGAGGGCTTGCCGCCACCCTCAACGAAATCGCCTCCCAGAGCAGCGCAGGCATCCTTCTTGACGAGAGCGCCGTGCCCGTGCGCCCCGAAGTCCGGAGCGCCTGCGAATTCCTCGGGCTCGATCCGCTCTACGTCGCCAACGAAGGCAAGATGATCGTGATCGTCCCCGAAGACGAGGCCGACGCGGCACTCGCCGCCATGCGCGCCTCGCCCTACGGTGAAAACGCCGCCAGGATCGGCCGCGTGACGGACGACGCCGACGTCCCCGCCGGCATGGTCGAGATGGTCACCCTCATGGGCGGACGCCGAACGGTCGACTGGCTCGCGGGCGAGCAGCTCCCTCGAATCTGCTGAGCCCGGCGAACCCTCTGAAGCCCTGCGGGACGCACGTTTGAGCCGTCCGCAGGGCTCTTTTTTTCTTGCAAAAACTTGATGCGCGTCAAATGAACTGCAGAATTCCGGAAGGTCGTTTCAGACCTTAAATTGGTAGCAGCTTGTAAATTCCGGGGTCTTTCTGCAGGGTCACGGGGGTGTCTCGGGCGGTCCGCAGGTTTCATCATGGCGGAAAACCCTCGCAAATCTACGCAAAAATGCGGAAAAAATGCTCGAAATCGGCGCCTGACCACGCTTTCGGGCGAAAATGCCTGCCCTTTTTTCAGAAAATTTGCAAGAGGGGGCGGGCATCGTCTGCAGGTCCCGAAGGCCTTCGGATCCGTTGGAGGGCAATCGCTGCGGCGAAAAGACTTTGCTATGATTGTGCCCAAGTCGAGCTCGGGTCCCTTTCCGTGTTCGACTCGGTATTCGGGCCCTGTCCGTCAGGCGGACGGGCCGCACTATCGGGACTCACGGTCCCTTCAGGAGTCATTGAAATGAACAAGTCCGAATTTATCAACGCCCTCCAGGCCAAGACCGGTCTCGCCAAGGCCGACGTGACGAAGCTCGTCAACGCCTACGGTGAAGTCGTCATCGAAGCCGTTTCCAAGGGCGAAGACGTCCGCCTCATCGGCTTCGGCACGTTTGGCACCTCCGAACGCGCCGCCCGCGTCGGCCGCAACCCGCACACGGGTCAGGAAATCCAGATCCCGGCCGGCCGCGTCGTCCGCTTCTCCGCCTCCGCCAACTTCAAGGAAGCCGTGAAGTATTAATAGTCTCAGTAAATAGGTTGATCTACATCAAATCCCTGAATGATTTCAG
>ERZ838827.1066-NODE-1066-length-24119-cov-11.787276_pt1 | contig 24119 bp, 24 predicted proteins | sample MGYA00519881_ERZ838827 | MGnify/ENA primary metagenome ERZ838827 (study PRJEB31850, sample SAMEA3708842) | human gut metagenome | biome: human gut; feature: human-associated habitat; material: faeces | place: China | collected 2014 ...
AAGGTGAATTGCCCCAGAGGGGCAAGAGAGGCCGCCCTGGGGCGTCGGCCCCTACCGGGCGGCGGAGGGACTCAGAGGCCGGGGTGGGCCGTAAAAAGGCGCTCTCGTCCCCTGCCACGGGACGAAAGCGCCTGCTTTCGTGGTGCCACCCATGTTCAGAGCGGAATTCCGCTCCCTCTGTCCTTCTGTTGCGGGAAGGGGACCACACCCGTCTCCGGGCCCGCTGGTAAGGCCGTCTCCCGGCCTCCTGCCGCGGACGCTTTCAGCCGGAGGCGTCCTTCTCTGCTGCGGCGGTGTGGGCGGTACTTGCCCCGTCAGGGCGGTTTTTGCTCCACAATACTACCCCAAAGCGAGGAAAAAGTCAACCGGGAACCGCCCAGTTACGCGGTAAAGGGCTTGGTCTTGGGGTTGATGATATCGCGCCAGTCCAGGTCCCCCCGCTCCAGGCCGTGGATGAGAATCTCCGCCGTGGCCACATTGGTGGCGAAGGGGATGTTGTACTGGTCGCAGAGGGTGGTAATATACTTCAGATCCGCGTCCAGATCGTTGGACTGGGGATCGGAGAAGAAAAGCACCATGTCGATCTCGTTGTAGGCGATGCGGGCGCCGATCTGCTGGCTGCCGCCGTGCTCGTGGGAGAGGAAGAGCTGGACAGGCAGGCCGGTGGCCTCGGCCACCAGGCGGCCAGTCGTGTTGGTGGCGCAGATGGTATGCTTGGAGAGAATGCCGCAGTAGGCAATGCAGAACTGCACCATCAGCTCTTTTTTCCGGTCATGGCTCATCAGGGCAATATTCATCGTACTAACCTCTCTTCCACAGCGTGTTGCGCTTATCGTATTTTCATAAGGGGGGCCTTCTGGCCAAGCAGGCGCTTGGCAATGTTGAGATAGGCGACGGCGGCGCCCCGGCTGGCCCGGAGAATGAGGGGCTGGCCCTGGTTGGCGCACAGCATCACCTGGGGATCCTCCGGCACAATGCCCAGCAGGGGCAGGCCGGCGGCGTCCATGGCGTCATCAATGGTGGTGTGAAGGCGGCGGAGCAGCCGGGGCTGTACCCGGTTGACCACCAGATGGATGCGGGGGATGCGGTTCCGGAGCACCGAAACCGTGCGCTGGGCGTCCCGCAGGGCGGAGGCGTCGGTCGTGGAAACCACCACGGCCCGGTCCGCCGCACAGCAGGCCAGACGGAACCCCTCGCCCAGCCCTGCTGGCGAATCCATCAGGATGTAGTCGTACCCCTCCCTGGCCCGGTGAATCAGCTCCTTCATGGCCGCCTCGCTGAGCGGCGCTTCGGGCAGGGTGACGGGGGCGGTGAGGAGGAACAGGCCCTGGATGACGGGGTGGGGGACGGCGGCCCGCTCCAGTGTGCAGCGGCCGCAGAGCACGTCGGTGAAGTCCATCAGCGCCCGGTCGCTCAGACCCAAGGTCAGGTCCAGGTTGCGCAGGCCGATATCCATGTCGATGCAGAGCACCCGGTGGCCCAGCGCGGCCAGGCAGGAGGCCACGCCGCCGGTAATGGAGGTCTTTCCCGTGCCGCCCTTTCCCGACGTGATCACAATTGCAGTGGACATAGGTTCACTCCCGTTGTTTGACGTAAATACCATATCATACTTCCACAGTGGAATCAATGGGTTTTTGTGCAGAATAGTGAGAAAATTCCTGCTACAGCGGGGCTTTCTGTATCTTTGCCCACCGGCGGGGGTAGCCCTTGGGGGTGGGGGCGCATTTCTCCACCAGCACCACCCGGTGGCGCACATTGGCGCCGGGAATGACATAGTCCACACTGGGCAGCAGCCGTCCGCCGAGGATGGAGATGCACCGGGCGGCACGGTTGATCTCCTCGCCGCTGTCCACGCTCTTCATGGCCAGAAATCTGCCGCCCACCTTCAGATAGGGCAGGCACAGCTCACACAGGAGCTCCAGGGAGGCCACGGCCCGGGACACGGCGTAGTCGAAGCCGTCCCGGTAGCCGTCCACCAGGGCCTGCTCCTCCGCCCGGGCGTGAAGGCACTCCACCCCCTCCAGGCCCAGGGTATCGCACACCGAGGCGAGCCAATTCACCCGCTTGCCCAGGCTGTCCAGCAGGGTGAGCTGAAGGCTGGGCTCCAGGATGCGCAGGGGCAGGCCGGGGAAGCCCGCGCCGGTGCCCACGTCGATGAGCCGCTTGCCCCGGAGGTCCTCCCCCAGGGTGAGCAGGGCGGCGGAGTCCAGAAAGTGCAGGTCGGCCACCTGGTGGGGCTCGGTGATGGCGGTGAGGTTCATGACCTGGTTCTGCTCCAGCAGCAGGCGGCCGTACTCGGCCAGCCGGGCCGCCGCCCCGTCGGGGGGCGTAAGGCCCAGGGCGGTCAGGCCGGAGGCAATACGCGCTTGCATGCTCACACCCCCAGTCCGGACAGCAGGGCGGGCACGCCCTGCACTAGGCCGATTACAAGGATCACTCCGCAGGCCGCCGCCAGCAGGGCCATGCAGGCCTTTTTGGAGTAGGCACACTCCGGCCGGCGGAACTGCCAGACGGCAATCACCGCCAGACCGGCGGCGCCGGGGCAGACCAGCAGGGGGGCCAGCCCCCGGAGATAGGTTCCGCCGTGGAAAAACGGGTAGAGGTTGAGGGCGACGAAGATCAGCATGTAGACCACGCCCACCCAGGCGATGATCCGCTTCACCGGGGAGGCGGGGGTGTAGGAGGACGGCTCCTCCTGGTTTTTATTATCTGGTAGTTCAGCCATTTTTTTGCTCCTTTAAAAGATCCCGAATCTCCGTGAGGAGCGCCTCCTCCGCCGATGGCTTGGGGGGCGGGGGAGGGGCGGCCTCCTCCTTTTTGTGGAGACGGTTGAGCAGCTTGACGATGCAGAACACCACAAACGCCATAATCAGGAAGCTGAGCACGGCGTTGAAAAAGCTGCCCAGCATGAGGTCGCCGCCGCCGGGCAGGGGGATGGCCAGGCCAGCCAGGGCCTCATTGTCCCCGGCAAAGATGCCGAGCACCGGGTTGAGGATGTCGTTTACCAGGGAGTCGGTGATTCCCTTGAACGCGCCGCCGATGATGACGCCGACGGCCAGATCCATCACGTTGCCCCGGGCAATGAATTTGCGGAATTCGGCCAAAAAGCCGGTGGTCTTTTCTTTTGCAGACATAGAATCTCCTTAAATTTTCCAAATTATGGATCAACCTGATACCACATGCCGTCCAGCAGCACCAGGATCAGTCCCCCGGAAGCGCCGGAGACGCACTTGTCAAAGGCGGCGGGGAGCACCACCTCAAACTGTGTATCCATCATGCCCTGGAGATCTCCGTCCTGGAAGGGGGCGTAACTGTTGGCAAAGGGGGCGGGGAACTGGTTTTCCGGCAGGGAGGTCAGCAGCTCGGGCACGTGTTCCGTCCTGTCAGGGGAGAGGTAGCCCTTCACCACCGTGCCGTCCTCTCCGGTCCGGGCAAAGGGGAAGATGTATTCCGGGGAGTTTTGCAGGTAGTCGTATGCCATGGGGATCACCAGCTCCCCGGCGGTGTTGATGAGGCCCAGCTTGCCGTCGTACTGGGCGGGATCGGAGGTGGTTCCGGCGGTGCCCACTACGGCGTAGCCCTTATAGGAGCTGAAACTATCGGCCACATAGGCGAACTGGCAGGGGATGACCAGCTCCCCCTCGGTATTGATAAAGCCATACAGGCCGCTTTCGTCCCGGACGGCGGCGTACCCGCCGGAGAAGGGGTAGACGGAGGTATAGGCCGCCTCCACGGCCACCGAGCCGTCGGGGTTGAGATAGCCGTACAGGCCGGTGCTCTCATCCATGTACTGGATAAGCTTTTCCGAGGTGTCATCGTAGTTGACGCTGCCGTCCAGGGTGCCCAGCACTTCTCCGGATTTGTCGAAAGCGGTGAAGCCCTCCTCCTGACTGCCCGCCAGCACCACCCAGTCGTGGTAGGTGGTGGCCGCCTCGTACTGGCAGGGGACAATCTCCTCGCCCGCCAGGTTGATGAAGCCGTACAGGCCGTCTCTGCGCACCCGGGCCAGTTTGTCGGAGCGGAAGATCTCCCAGCTGTCGTAGCAGCTGCCCAGCTCACACTGGAGCTGGCCCTCCCAGTCTAGCACCCGGCATCCGTGGTGTAGATCAGGGTTGGCTCTTGGGTGATAGCCAGCACCTCGTCCTCGGCCAGGAGGGGGCGAACCGGCCGGCCCAGCTCCGCCAGGGCAGCGGGGAGGGCCTCCTGGGTGTTGGTGAGGCGCAGCTCCGGCCGGATGATGCGGGCCGCCATGGCGGCACACTCCGCCCGGGTTAGGGTGCCCTCCGGATTGAAGGTGCCGTAGCTGTCCACGCCGTTGAGAATCCCCGCGGCGTAGAGGGGGGCAATCCGGTCCCAATAGAAGGGGTCGGTCATATCCGGGGCGGTGCTTACCTGGTTGATCTCCTCCAGCTCCCCAGCGGAGGCGGCTATGGCCAGGGCGAAGTCCAGCCGGGTGGCGGGCTGTTCGCTGAACCGGAAGCCCTGGGTGTTCCGCAGGCCGTTCTCCTCCAGATACCAGGCCGCGCTCCGGCTCCACTCCTGGGGGGTGGGGATGGACATGGCGGCCTCCGCGGCGGCGATGTAGGCGTTGCTGGTGGCCCCGAAGCCGGTCAGGAAGGACAGGGTTCCGGCCTGGGCATCGTAGCGCAGGGTACCCTCGTGGCTCTGACTGTTGGGGAGATCCACCGAGGCGGCCTGTCCATTCATCTCCGCGGCCCAAGTCCGCTCATCATCGGTCAGAGTGATGGCCAGCTCTGGGCCGCCCTTGGCCTGGAGGGTGGGGGTAAAGCCGCCGGGCCCAACATAGTCGGCGCGGGCGCTCCCGTCGGGCAGGCGGATGGTGAGCTGCCCCCACTCCGCCGGGGCCGGTTCAAAGGTTCCGTCGCCGCCGTGGCGGAGGGAGTGGATGCGGGCGGCCAGGGCGGCGGTCTCCGCCTCCGTCATAATACCGTCGGGGGTAAAGGCGTTATTTCCGGTGCCGTTCATGAGTCCGTCCTGGGCGCAGGCCTCCACGTAGGGGGCGTACCAGGCGCCGGCGGATACGTCGGAAAAGGTTGCGGTCTCCGCCGCCAGAGCGGGGGAGAGGAGCAGGGATGCGGACAAGGCCAGAGCGAGGAGCGCGCGTTTCATGACAATTCCTCCTTTTTCACGGAGAACAAAAGGGACGTTTTGTCGTACCGGTATCCGCTGGGAGTCTGTAGGACGGGCGGTATGGCTCAGGGAGTCTTGACGCTCCAGCCCCAGTCCATGTCGTCAACGGAGGGCGTGTGCGGGGTGGGAGATTCCAGGCCGTACTTTTCTGAGATGGCGTCAACCTGCTCCTGGGTGAGCGTCTCCTCCGGCTGGGCGGATTCCGCGGGCTGGGTCCCGGCGGCACAGCCGCCCAGCAGCAGGGCGGAGGCGAGCAGGAGAGCGGCGGCCGGTAAGCGGTGCTTCATGACAGAGGCGCTCCTTTCAATACGTGGGAGAGCGGCTTACTGCTTGGGCGTCAGCACTTCCTTGCCTCCCATATAGGGCCGCAAGGCGGCGGGAATCTTCACGCTGCCGTCGGCCTGGAGGTTGTTCTCCAGGAAGGCGATGAGCATGCGGGGAGGAGCCACCACGGTGTTGTTGAGGGTGTGGGGCAGGTAGGTGCCGTTCTCGCCCTTGACCCGCATCTTGAGGCGGCGGGCCTGGGCGTCGCCCAGGTTGGAGCAGGAGCACACCTCGAAGTACTTCTGCTGGCGGGGGCTCCACGCCTCGATGTCGCAGGACTTGACCTTGAGATCGGCCAGATCGCCGGAGCAGCACTCCAGCTGGCGCACGGGGATGTCCAGAGAGCGGAACAGCTCCACCGACCAGCGCCACATCTTCTCGTACCAGTCCATGGACTCCTCGGGCCTGCACACCACCACCATCTCCTGCTTCTCGAACTGGTGGATGCGGTAGACGCCCCGCTCCTCGATGCCGTGGGCGCCCTTCTCCTTGCGGAAGCAGGGGGAGTAGGAGGTGAGGGTCTGGGGCAGCTTGTCTTCGGGGATGATCTGGTCGATGAACTTGCCGATCATGGAGTGCTCTGAGGTGCCGATGAGGTAGAGATCCTCTCCCTCAATCTTATACATCATGGCGTCCATCTCGGTCTGGCTCATGACGCCCTCCACCACGTTGCCGTGGATCATGAAGGGGGGGATGCAGAAGGTGAAGCCCTTGTCGATCATGAAGTCGCGGGCGTAGGCCAGCACCGCCTCGTGGAGGCGGGCGATGTCGCCCATCAGGTAGTAGAAGCCCGCGCCGGATACCCGGCCGGCGGCGTCCATGTCGATGCCGTCGAAGGACTCCATGATTTGGGTGTGGTAGGGGATTTCAAAGGCGGGGGTTGCTGCCTCGCCGAAGCGTTGCACCTCCACGTTGCAGGAGTCGTCGGGGCCGATGGGCACGGAGGGATCGATGATGTTGGGGATCTGGAGCAGGATGCGGCGGATCTCCGCGGCCAGCTCGGTCTCCCGGCCCTCCAGGAAGGCCAGCCGGTCGGCGTCGGCCTTGACCTCGGCCTTCAGCGCCTCGGCCTCCGCCAGCTTGGAGGGGTCTTTCTTGGACTGCCCCATCAGTACGCCCACCTGCTTGCTCTTGGCGTTGCGGGCGGTGCGCAGTTCCTGGGCCTCCTGGATGGTACGGCGGTTCTCTGCGTCCAGCTCCAGCACCTGATCCACCAGGGGGAGCTTCTGTTCCTGAAATTTCTTCTTGATGTTCTCCTTCACGGCGTCGGGATTTTCCCGGATGAATTTAATGTCCAGCATGGTTGATTCTCCTTCAATAAAGTGGTGTGAGATAAACCCGTAGGGGCGACCCTTGTGGTCGCCCACGGGCGGCCATAAAGGCCGCCCCTACAGGGGAGAGAAAAGTGCGGAGCGGGTCGCGTGGGGAAGCGAAGGGGCAAGGGAACGGAATGGATATCCGGCGCTGTGCGCCGGATGAAATGGAGCGGACTTTGTCCCGACGCCGTTTCACGTGAAACAATCAGCCCAGCCACTCCATGAGAGACTGGTAGGCCTCCAGGGGGTTGTAGTCCTGTCGCTGCTGGCCGGTAAGCCCATCGGCCACCGTACCCAGTACCCCCTCCATGCCGCCCTCTCCAGCCAGAGCGGCCTCGGCGGCGGCCGCCGCATCCCGGGCATCGGAGTAGCGCCCGTCGTTGTATAGGGCGCGAATTTGGTTCAAATAGCAGAGCGCCTCCAACTGCACCAGGGCGGCTTCGTCGTCGGAGGCGCTTTCTGCGTCCTCCAGCGCCTCCTGGAGCTGGGCCACCTGCTGGCTCAGGGCCTCGTTTTCCACCTTGAGGGTTTCGTTTTCCTGGAGAATGTTTTCCAGGGACTGGGTGGCCGAGTCGGAGGTCTGCTCCAGCTTGTCCATGGCCTCCTGGTTGGCTCGCTGCTGCATGAAGTAGGACATCAGCAGCAGGAGAAAAGCCGCTGCAAAGAGGATGACCAGATAGAGCAGTACCGAGCTGCGCTTGTGGGGCCGCTCATGCTCCGCCTCGTGCTGGAGGCGGCTGCGCTCCTGCTTGTCGGAATCGGTGCTCAAAGGGAAACCCCTCCTTTCCCGGCGGAGGGAAGCTGCTCCAGCAGCTCCAGCAGAGTGTTCAAGTCCTCTGGATTGTAGTATTCCAGCTCAATTTTTCCCTTTTTCCGGCCGTTGATGATGTGAACCTTGCGGCCAAAGCGGGTAGCCAGGGTCTTTTCCGCCTCCCGCAGATAGATAGACAGGTCAGGGCCGGCGGCGGACTTGGGCTCCGCAGCTTCTCTGGGTTCTGCGGCCAACCGCTTGGCCAGAGCTTCGGTCTGCCGGACGGAGAGCTCCTCCGCAATGACCTTCTGCGCCAGCTTTTTCTGTAGCTCCCCGCTGGGCACGGCCAGGATGGCCCTGGCGTGGCCGGCGGAGAGCTTGCCCTCCTCCAGCAGCAGGTGTACCGGGTCGGGAAGGGTCAGCAGCCGCAGGGCGTTGGCAACGGCGGGGCGGGACTTGCCCACCCGCTGGGCCACCTCCTCCTGGGTGAGACCGTATTCGCTCATGAGCACCTTGTAGCCGTTGGCCTCTTCAATCGGGTTCAGATCCTCCCGTTGGAGGTTCTCAATGAGGCCGAGCTCCATCACCTTGCGGTCGTCGGCCTCGATGATGACGGCAGGGATTTCGCTCAGGCCCGCCAGCTTGGCGGCCCGCCAGCGGCGCTCCCCGGCGATGATCTGGTAGTAGCCCGACGAGAGCCGGCGGACGGTGAGGGGTTGAATGATCCCGTGGATGCGGATGGAGTCGGCCAAATCCTGAAGGCTTTCCTCGTCAAACCGCTTCCGAGGCTGCTTGAGCCCCGGTTCCACCTGGGAGATGGGGAGGGAGAGGGAGCCCCCCTCCTGGGACTGGAGGGCGGCGTCCCCCAGCAGTGCGCCCAGGCCCTTGCCCAGGCCGCGTTCCAATGCCATAGGTCAATCCTTCCTTTCCACACGGGTGACGGCGTATTGATTGTGCTCCAGCAGCTCCTGGGCCAGGGCATCGTAGGCCTCCGCGCCCCGGGAGAGGGCGTCATAGGCGGACACCGGCTTGCCAAAGCTGGGAGCCTCGGACAGGCGGACGTTACGGGGGATCACCGTGGCGTACACCTGGCCGGGGAAGTGGCGTTTGACCTCCTCCGCCACCTGCATGGAGAGATTGGTACGGCCGTCGTACATGGTGAGTACCACCCCCTCCAGGGCAATTTTGGGGTTGAGGGATCGCTTGACAATGCGAATGGTGGAGAGAAGGTCGCTGAGCCCCTCCAGGGCGTAGTACTCACATTGCACCGGTACCAGCACGGTATCCGCTGCGCACAGGGCGTTCAGGGTCAGCAGTTCCAGAGAGGGGGGACAGTCAATGAAGATGTAGTCATAGTGTTCCGCCACCTGCTCCAAGGCGTTTTTCAGTCGGTACTCCCGCTGCTCCAGGGCGATCATCTCAATGGTGGCCCCCGCCAGCGCCTTGTTGGAGGGGAGCACATCGCCGTAGGAGGTGGAGGAGATGGCCTTGGCGGTCTCCGTCCCGTTGAGAAGCACGTCATAGATGTTGGGCGAGGTGGTCTTGTCTACGCCGAAGCCGGAAGTGGTGTTGGCCTGGGGGTCAAAATCGCACACCAGCACCCGGCAGCCCTGGTTTTTCAGAGCCGCCGCCAGGTTGACACAGGTGGTAGTCTTTCCCACGCCGCCCTTTTGATTCACAATTGCAATGGTCTTTGCCATAGCACACCTGCCTTTTTGGGTCGTTGCAAAGGGTCAGGTTCTATTATATAGCGGCGGTAGACGTAATTCAACTGAAATTCGCGCTGTTTCACGTGAAACAGGAAAAAAAGAGGATGGAGCTGTTTCACGTGAAACAGCCCCATCCTTTCAGGAAAACCGCCATGGCCTCCGCGTACGGCGCGCCTCTACTTGGGAATAGTGATGGTCAGAAAGATGGAGTCCTCCGTCTCCTGGCGCTTGCAGTTGGCCTGTACGCCCGCGCTCTTCATCATGGACAGTCCCCGGGTCACGGTGTTGAGAAACAGCCGCACATCCTTAATTACAAAGGTTGGTTTTTTTCGGGCGGGCTTGTCTGCCGGATGAAGCAGGGTTTCCACATACTCCTCCGTCCGGGCCACAGTAAGCCCCTGCTCTACCACATGCCGGGCGGCCGTGCGCTGGAGTTCCGGCTCCTCCAGGCGGAGCAGCGCCCGGGCGTGGCGCTCGGTGCAGCCGCGCTCCCGCAGCAGAGTGAGGACATCAGGCGGGAGGCGGAGCAGGCGCAGCTTGTTGGCCACCGCTGACTGGGACTTGCCGATGCGGCGGGCCGCCTCCTCCTGAGACAGATGGTAGGTCTCGATCAGCTTGGCCAGAGCGGTGGCCTCCTCCACAAAGTTGAGATCCCGCCGCTGAAGGTTCTCCACCAGGGCCAGCAAAGAAGAGCCCTGGCTGTCCACGCTGACCAGAATGCAGGGCACCTCGGTGAGACCGGCCATGCGGGAGGCCCGCAGGCGGCGCTCCCCGGAAATCAGCTCGTAGCCGCCGTTCTTGGACCGGCGGACGGACAGAGGCTGGAGTACGCCAAGCTCCTGAATGCTGGCGGCCAGCTCCTCCAGGCCCTCCCGGGAAAAGCAGGTGCGGGGCTGGTCCGGATTGGGGGAAATGGCGGCAATGGGGAGAAACAGCACTTTGGTGCTCTCAAACAGTCCTTTTCGACGCAGTAAGGACATCGGAAAGCCTCCTTTGCGGTAGAATATTGACTAACCATATATTACCATATTTTGGCGCAAAAAAAGCCGAATGCCGTCGATTGGGAAATATTTTCCAAAATGACAGAAAGCTTCGTGCGCACAGGGCGTACCGCGAAACGACGCAAAGGCTCAGGCGCATGAAGTGGTTGCGTATGTGGGCCGTACCGACCCACGCGCTGTCATCCCATGGCCGTGCCGCTGTTAAGCGGCACAGGGCTAATTTTGCTCTGCTCCTGCACAGCAAAAAAGCCCGCCCGGCATTTAGGTCCGGGCGGGCGGAGAATCAGGGCTGTAAGAAGCCCTTTCCAAAGATTTCACTGGAGTTGGCTACAATCAGAAAAGCATGGGGATCAATCTTTTTCAGGTAGCGGCGCAGAAGCACGGCCTGCCCCCTGGTGAGGACGGTGAGCACCACGTGGTGCTCTGCGTGGGTATAAGCGCCCTGGGCCTGCCATACGGTGGCGCCCCGGCCCAGGGTATGGGTAATATAGTCGCACACATGCTCCGGGTCGTAGGAGATGACGAAAAAGGCCTTGCGCCGGTTGAAGGACTCGATGGCGCTATCCACCAGCACCGACTTGAGGGCTAGGCCCAGCAGGGAGCACAGTCCCGCCGTGATGTCAAAGACAAAGAGGGCGGCCGCCGCGATGACCACGTCGGAGAGGAGCAGGGCACGCCCTACGTCCAGGCCGGTGTATTTTTTGAGAATCATGGCGGCGATATCGGTGCCGCCGGAGGAGGCGTCTATGTTGAAAAGGATGGCGGAGCCCAGGGCGGGGAGGATCACCGCGAAGAACAGCTCCAGCATGAGTTGGTCGGTGAGAGGACGGTCCATGGGAAACGCCCACTCAAAGAGCTGAATGAGCCCGGCGGAGACAATGGAACAGTAGACCGTCCGGGCGCCGAAGCCCCTGTTGAGCATTACAAAGCCCAGCACCAAAAAGAGCACATTGATGATGGTGTTGAAGGTAGAGGGGGAGAGCTGGGGCAGCAGCTTTCCCAGCAGCACAGCCAGGCCGGACACGCCGCCCATGGAAAAATGGTTGGGAAATTTGAAAAAGTAGACCCCCACCGACACCAGCAGGGTGCCCAGGTTCATCAGCAGGAATTCGCGCAGCAGTTCCTTGCGGTTGGTCATCCGTTTCACTTCCTAAGTAGATGGTAAGCGGGTCAGCGCTGGGTCAGCAGGGCGCTCCACACGTCGTAGGTACCGTCCGCCGGAATGTTGCCGATGCGCCACAGGGAGACTCCTGTGATGCCGAACATCCGGGCCAGCGCCACCTTGTCCAGCACGCTTTGCTCGTTCTCGTACCAGACCTTGTAACGGCTGCCGTCCTCGGTGGTGTAGAGGGCGCAGGGATTGCGGAATTCCTCCGAGTAGACCACCTGAGTGTCGGGCTGGGCCAGGCGCAGGGCCAGGGTGGAGGGAGCGGGGTGGTAGATAGTGGTCTCCAGCAGGCGGTCCTCTCCGTCCACGTGGAAGCCCGCCGAGCCAAAGGAGATCTGCAAGGCCAGCTTGCTCCGGTCGGCCACGCCGGTGGCCGGGTCGGTAAGATCACGCAGAGCCTCGTACACGCTGGCGAAGGGGGTGACGGGGGAGTCGGTGTTGGTAGTGCCTGCATAGGAGTCGGGGACGGAGGTCCACTGGTAGTCGTGGGCCATGAGGATCACCTTGTCGGCGGCCTCGCCAATGCCCCGGTAGTCAAAGCCGGTGTACCAGGTGTCGGGCTGGACGCAGACATAGAGGGTTTTCCCCTGGGGCAGGGCGGCGTCCAGCTCTTTTAGAAAGGTTACATAATTCTTTTTTATGGTATCCCCCTTCAGGCCCTCAAAGTCGATGGTCAGGCCCGCGTAGTCCGCGCTGGCGGCAGTCAACGCGGCCACGGCCTGGGCCCGGGCCTCGGGCGTGCCGGTCACCGCCGCCACCGTGGAGGTGGTGGTGCCGTCGGAGAGGGGGATGGAATCGCCCGCTGAGGCATATACATTTAAGTTGTAGGGGAGGCTGCGGGCATCCCAGTAATCGGTGGCGGGGGTGGGGTCGTCGGGGCGCACCCAGTCGTTGCCGTTGGTGCGGGAGGAGTTGAGGACGGGCCCGGCGGCGGGATCGTACTCCATCCGGGCCCAACCCACGCTCACCGCGTCCATGGAGGCGGTGAGATCAATCTGGGAATAGGAGGAGAAGGCGTAAAAGCCGTGGAGCCAGTCCAGTTTGGAGGTGTACCGCTCGTACACCCGCACCAGCATGGCGGCGGCCTCCTCCCGGGTGGCGGAGTCGCGGGGCAGGAACTTGAGCTGGCCGCCCGCCCCGGCCACGCCGGTGATCATGCCGATGTCGTAGGCGATGGCGATGTACCCCCGGTTGTCCGTGATGTCGTCAAAGGGCAGCTCCAGCCCGGACAGGGACTGGGCCAGCGTGCCGTAGCCCAGGGCCCGCACCAGCATGACCGCCATCTCCTCCCGGCTGATATAGTCCTCCGGACGGAAGGCGCCGCCGGCGTCCATCACGCCGTGGGCCAGGGCGGTCTCCACATAGGAGTAGGCCCAGTGAGAGGCGGGGCAGTCGGAAAACGAGGGCGCGCCCGGGGAGGCGGCATCCCAGCCGAACATGCGGCAGAGCACGGCCACAAACTCGCCCCGGGTCAGCTCCTTCCCCACGCCGAAGGTGCCGTCGGGGTAGCCGTTCATCAGGCCATAGCCCTCCGCCTTTTCGATGACTTCTGTGGCCCAGGTGCCCTCCGCGTCGGAAAATGCGGCGCTGGCCGCGGGGGAGAGGGGTGCGGCGCTCAAAAGCAAAACGGCGGCCAGGGCTGCCGCACAGAAACGGTGTTTCATAACAATAAACCTCCTTGCTCAAAAGCGATCAACAGCATTGTACCAAACCCGGCGCAAAAGCACAATGAAAAAACCGGAAGGCGGGGAGAACCTCCGTACAAAATTTCTAAAAACAGGTGACGAAAGCAATCTTTTTTGATAGAATATAGGCAGTTGCAGTTGTCTGTCAAATTCGATACAATAGAAATAACTTTTTCTTGTGGAGTAAGGAGAGGGACATAATGAAACTGCTGGAGGAGCGCATTCGGACCCACGGGAAAATCCGTGAAGGCGGCGTGCTGAAGGTGGACAGCTTTCTGAATCATCAGATGGACGTGAAGCTGTTCCAGGAAATGGGCAAGGAGTTCCTGCGCTTGTTTGGGGACTGCGGGGTTACCAAGATTTTGACCATCGAGGCATCGGGGATCGGGATCGCATGTGTAACCGCGCAGTTTTTTGATTGTCCGGTGATCTTTGCCAAGAAGAACAAGACCCGCAACATCGCCGGCGACGTCTACACCTCCAAGGTGGAGTCCTTTACCCACGGCAAGGTGTACGACATCATCGTGTCCAAGGAGTTTCTGCACCCCGAGGACCGGGTACTGCTCATCGACGACTTTTTAGCCAACGGCTCGGCCCTGCAGGGCCTCATCAACCTGGTGCAGGATGCCGGCGCCACCCTGGTGGGTGCGGGCATCTGTGTGGAGAAGGCATTCCAGCCCGGCGGCGACCTGATCCGCGGTATGGGAGTCCGGGTGGAGTCCCTGGCCCGCATCAAAGCCATGAGCGTGGAGGGCGGCGTGGAGTTCTGCTGAGCCCACAGCTCCAGCCGCCGCATCCCGTAGGGGCGGCCCTTGTGGCCGCCCGCCGGGAGGGCGGAGGAAAGAAAGCGAAGAGAAAAGCGGAGGCGGGCGCCTCCGCCGGATGAACCGAGGTCTTACGGTTCGTCGGGGAGCCTCCGGGCTCCTGTCTTACACAGCAAGACCGGCTGCCGCAGGCGGAGGACGTCCCTCCGTGATGAGCGGATGATTTTGGCGTTCGGCGCGTATGGCGCCCGTCGGTGAGCAGGGGGGAGTGCCCCCGTGTTCAGGCAGCCGTTTTGAATAGAGGACCCGATTGATTGAGAGACGCAATTAAGGAGGAACTTAAACGATGAAAAAGAGACTGCTTGCACTGCTCCTGGCGGGCGCTATGTCTGTTGGACTGGCCGCCTGCGGCAACAGCGGGGACGAGGGCTCCGCCAACACCCCGGCCGGCGGGGAGACCACCCCGGTGACTGACGGCACTGGTGAGCCCTCCGCCGAGGGTAAAACCGTCAAGGTGGGCATGGTTTGCATCGGCGACGAGAACGACCAGGGTTATACCTATAACTTTATGAAGGCCGTGGAGGAGGCCACCGCCCAGTTGGCCGAGCGGGGCATTACCGTGGAGTGGAGCTACAAGAAAAATATCCTGGAGGACTCCGGCTGCGAGGACGCCAACATCGAGCTGGCCGAGGATGGATGTGATATTATCATCAACAACTCCTACGGCTTCGAGCCCTTTATGCTGAAGGTGGCCCCCGACTACCCCGAAATCGAGTTCATCTCCTGTACCAACCAGGCCTCTGCCGTGGACGATCTGGACAACACCCACAACGCCTTCGCCAACATCTACGAGGGCCGCTACCTGGCCGGCGTGGCCGGCGGCATGAAGCTACAGCAGATGATCGACGAGGGCACCATCACCGCCGAGGAGGCTGTCATTGGCTACGTGGCCGCTTTCCCCTTTGCTGAGGTGGTTTCCGGCTACACCGCCTTCTACCAGGGCGCCAAGAGCGTGTGTCCCTCTGTCACCATGAAGGTCAAGTACGTCAACTCCTGGTCCGACGCGCCCCAGGAGGCCGCCGCCGCCTCCGCCCTGGCCGACGAGGGCTGCGTGCTCATTTCCCAGCATTCCGACAACACCACCCCCGCCACCTCCGCCCAGGACGCCGGCGTGTTCCACTGCGGCTACAACAACGACATGACCGGCGTGGCCCCCGAGGCCAGCCTCATCTCCTGCCGCGTGGACTGGACGCCCTATTTCGTCTATGCCATCTCCGCCGTGGCCAACGGTGAGAGCTTTGACCAGGACTGGACTGCCGGCTACGCCGATGGCTCCGTCAAGCTGACCGAGCTGAACACCGCCATTGCCGCCCCCGGCACTGAGGAGGCGCTGGAAAAGGCGGAGGCCGATCTGGCGGGCGGCCTGCACGTGTTCGCCGGCCCCCTGTCCGGCCACCCGGCCCAGAATCCTGACGGCGAGGTGTGGAGCATCGGGGAGGGCGAGTTCTTCCCCGAATCCGACCTGAGCCAGGAGGGCGGCCTGTCCGCGCCTCAGTTCTGCTACGTCATCGACGGCATCACCGAGGAGTAAACAAAAGATCAAACCGGAAGCAAAGGCGGGGCCGGCCCAGGCGGGCCGGCCCCGGATTTCTCCCCCGCGACCGCGCCGGGGGCCTTTGCCGCGAGGAACAGCGAGTGCGAGAGAAGAGAACGCTTCGGCCCCGCGGGGGCCGGGAAAGGAGGCTGGGTTTGGAACAGGTCAGCGCGATCCAGCTCAAGGAGATCACCAAGCGGTTTGGCCGCGTCGTGGCCAACGACGGAATTGATCTGGAGGTCCGGCGCGGCGAGATTCTCTCCCTGCTGGGGGAGAACGGCAGCGGAAAGACCACCCTGATGAACATGATCTCCGGCATCTACTTCCCAGACGAGGGACACATCTGCGTGGGCGGGAGGGAGGTCACCATCCGCTCCCCCAAGGACGCCTACGCCCTGGGTATCGGCATGATCCACCAGCACTTCAAGCTGGTGGACGTGTTCACCGCGGCGGAGAACATTGTCCTGGGCCTGGAGGGGAAGGGGGCCTTCGATCTCCGGGCCGCCGCCCGCCGGGTGAAGGAGATCAGCGAAAAGTACGGCTTTGACATCGATCCCGGCAAAAAGGTCTACGACATGTCGGTGTCGGAGAAGCAGACGGTGGAGATCCTCAAGGTGCTCTACCGGGGGGCGGACATCCTGATTCTGGATGAGCCCACCGCCGTCCTTACCCCCCAGGAGACGGAAAAGCTCTTCGCCGTCCTGCGCAACATGCGCGCCGACGGCAAGGCCATCGTGATCATCACCCACAAGCTCCACGAGGTCATGGCCCTCTCCGACCGGGTGGCCGTCCTCCGCAAGGGCAAGTACATCGGCACCGTCCACACAGCCGACACCGACCCCCAGAAGCTCACCGAGATGATGGTGGGCCGGGCGGTGAGCCTGAACATCGACCGGCCGGAGGCCAAGTACCGGGATCTCCGCCTGGAGGTCAAGGGCCTGACCTGCCGGGATCACGAGGGGATCAAGACCCTGGATGACGTGTCCTTCCAGGCCTTCGGCGGCGAAATCCTGGGCATTGCGGGCATCGCCGGCTCCGGCCAGAAGGAGCTGCTGGAGGCCATCGCCGGCCTCCAGGCCGCGGAGGCGGGCAGCGTGCTCTATTACCCGCCCCACCCCAACAGCGACATTGCCGGCTACCACGTCCCCGTAGACCGGGACGGCGAGGAGCTGGTGGGCAAGACCCCCATGCAGATCCGCCGTGTGGGCGTGTCCCTGGCCTTCGTGCCGGAGGACCGCCTGGGCATGGGCCTGGTGGCGGGCATGGACATGGTAGACAACATGATGCTCAAGACCTACCGGGAGCACAAGGGCCCCTTCGTGGACCGCAAGGCCCCCCGGGCGCTGGCCCAGCGGCTGATTGACGAGCTGGAGATCGTCACCCCCGGCGTCGGCACCCCGGTGCGCCGGCTCTCCGGCGGCAACGTGCAGAAGGTGCTGGTGGGCCGGGAGATCGACTCCACCCCCACCGTGCTTATGACCGCCTACCCCGTCCGGGGCCTGGACATCAACTCGTCCTACACCATCTACGGCCTGCTCAACCAGCAGAAGATGAAGGGCGTGGCCGTAATCCTGGTGGGGGAGGATCTGGACGTGCTGCTGGAGCTGTGCGACCGGATCCTGGTGCTCTGCGGCGGCAAGGTCTCCGGCATCGTGGACGGCCGGAATACCACAAAGGAAGAGGTGGGCCTCTACATGACCCACGTGGGCGGCGGAAAGGAGGCGGGCGAGCGTGCATAGCAGCGGCAAAACACCCCTGATCCGCCTGGCCAAGCGGGACGGCATGGCCGGCGCGGGCCAGTGGGGCATCCGCATCGCGGCCATCCTGCTGGCCCTGGTGGTGGGCGGCCTGGTGATCCTGCTCTCGGGCAACAACCCCATCCAGGGCTACGCCATCATCGTGGAGGGCGCCCTGGGCAAGACCTCCGGTATCCGGCAGACCGTGAAGAACTTCATCCCCCTGCTGGGGACCGCCCTGGCCATCGCCCCCTGCTTCAAGATGCGCTTCTGGAACATCGGCGCCGAGGGACAGATCACCGCCGGCGCCATGTGCGCCACCTATTTCGCCCTCTTCTGGGCCGACTCCATCCCCCAGGTGCCCCTGCTGCTCCTCATGTGCGCCGCCGGCGCCATCGGCGGTGGCCTGTGGGCGCTGGTGCCCGCCTTCTTCAAGGCCCGCTGGGGGACCAACGAGACCCTGTTCACCCTGATGATGAACTACATCATCATCGGCGTGGTGAAGTGGCTCCAGGGCGGCCCGTGGGAGAAGATCCCCCGGGGCAGTCAGCAGATTGAGCAGTTCGCCTCCAACGCCTGCCTGCCCCGGGTGGCCGGCGTGTACTGCGGCTGGATCGTGGTGCTGGCCCTGACGGTGTTCATGTTTATCTACATGAAGTACACCAAGCACGGCTATGAGATCGCCGTCATCGGCGAGAGCGAGAACACCGCCCGGTACGCGGGCATGAACGTGGGCTGGGTCATCATGCGCACCATGTTCCTCTCCGGCGCCATCGCCGGCGTGGTGGGCTTCCTGCTGGTCTCCGGCGCCAACAACACCCTGTACTCCGGCGTGGCCGCCGGGGCGGGCTTCACCGCCATCACCGTGGCCTGGCTGGCCCAGCTCAACCCCTTCGCCATGGTGGGCATATCCGCCCTGCTGGCCGTCCTCCAGAAGGGCGCGGACACCCTCAACACCCAGATGGGTATCCCCGCGTCCCTCTCCGACGTCATCACCGGCGTGCTTCTCTTCTTCATGCTGGGGTGCGAGTTCTTCATCAACTATAAGCTGGTCTTCCGCGGCGCGGAGGAGCGCCACAAGAGGAAGGAGGCGGCGAAATGACCTTTCTGCTCAACCTGATCACGGCCGCCGTCCTCTACGGCACGCCCCTGCTCTACGGCACCAGCGGCGAAATCCTCACCGAGAAGTCGGGCAACCTGAACCTGGGCGTCGAGGGCATGATGTTCATGGGCGGCGCCCTGGGCCTGGGCGCGGCGTTCTACTATGAGAAGCTGGCGGGCGCGGCGGTGTCCGCCCCCCTGGCGGTGGTCATCGCCATCGCCGCCTCCTTCCTGGCCGGCGCGCTGGCTGCCCTGCTCTTCAGCTTCCTCACCATCACCCTCCGGGCCAACCAGAACGTCACCGGCCTGGCCCTCACCATCTTCGGCACCGGCGTGGGCCAGTACATCGGTGAATTTATGCGGGTGCGGGAGGGCACCTACGTGGCCGTCAGCAACACCCTGAAGGGGGCCTTCAACGGCTCGCCCTTCCCGGTCTTCCTCCAGGAGCTGCCGGTGGTGGGCAGGCTGCTCTTCAGCCACAGCATCTTCACCTATCTGGGCATCGCCATGGCAGTGGCCATGGGCCTGTACCTCCACCGCAGCCGCTCCGGCCTCTACCTGCGCGCGGTGGGCGAGTCCCCCGCCACCGCCGATGCCGCCGGCATCAGCGTCACCCGCTGCAAGTATCTGGCCACCGTCATCGGCGGCGGCATCTCGGCCATCGGCGGCATGGTGTATATCATGACCGTGGTGGGCGGCGTTTGGAACCACGAGGGACTCTCCGGCGTGGGCTGGCTGGCCGTCGCTCTGGTGATCTTCTGCCTGTGGAGCCCCTACCGGGCCATCTGGGGTTCCATCCTCTTCGGCGGCCTGCTCATTCTCTACCTGCGCATGCCCATCGACCTGATCCCCGACCAGATCTACAAGATCCTGCCCTATGTGGTCACCGTGATCGTGCTGGTCTTTACCTCCATGCGCAACAACCGCGACAAGCAGCCGCCGGCCAGTTTGGGCCTGGCGTATTTCCGGGAGGAGCGGTAAGCCACGGATGTTTACCCGCTTTCCCGGCTGCTTGGCGCGGAGGAACCCGCCGCAGGCGGGACGCGCCGGAGGCGCGCAGGCCGGGGGAATTCAGTTCCCCCGGCCGCAGAAAAAGAACGGGGCCCCCGCGGGGCCGCAGGCCCGGTGGGGAAACAAGCAGTCCCCGGCCAGCCTGGGCCTGGCGTATTTCCGGGAGGAGCGGTAGGGCTCTGTTTTACCGGACAAGAGAGACAAAAGCAGCGCCCCCGGCCTTTGCCGGGGGCGCTGCTTTATGCGCAAATAACGACAAGGGCCGGACGTCTGCTCCTGACGTCCGGCCTTATCGAAGGAAAGAGGATACAATGAAATGAAAAGAAACTGTCTCTTGCAAGTAGTATAATACCCGAAAGATGTTAACGAATAAATCGGAATGTGTTACAGAACCTTTAAATAATTTGCTTCTTATGTAAAGCGCCGGTAAAATGAGGCGGGCAGCGGTGCTCACCCGCTGCCCGTCACATGATTGGAGGATAGAATGAAAAGAAGCTCTGTCTCTTGCAAGTGTTATACTACCAGGGGGTTGTTACAAAATCGAGCACGCCTTGTTAAAAAAGCGTTAAATCAGCGCAAAGATTGAAAAAATTCCTGGAGCAGAGCGGCGCACTCCGCCTCCAGCACCCGGCCGTAAATGCGGGGGTGGTGGTTGAAGCGCTCCTCAAAGAGGTTGAGCACCGACCCGCAGCAGCCCGCCTTGTCATCCTTCGCCCCGTAGTATACGGCGGGGATGCGGGCGTTGACGATGGCCCCGGCGCACATGGGGCAGGGCTCCAGGGTGACGTAGAGGGCGCATCCGGCCAGCCGCCACCCCCCCAGGGTGCGGCAGGCCTGGGCAATGGCCTCGAGCTCCGCGTGGCCAAGTGCGGTCTGGGCGGTCTCCCGCCGGTTGCGGCCCCGCCCTACCACCGCGCCGTCCCTCACAATGACGCAGCCCACTGGCACCTCTCCCTCCGCCATGGCCAGCCTGGCCAGCTCCAGCGCCTGGCGCATGTACTCCTCGTGTTCCATAAAGCCCTCCCATGTTGTGCCTTCATATCTCTAATTGTTATAGCATATCCATGGAAGGTATGCTATAATAAATTTCACTCTCCTAACAATATTTTGCAGACAGGTGATTGGTTTGGTTGAGATTTTCCTGATTGCCGTGAGCCTGGCGCTGGACGCCTTCGCGGTGTCCGTGTCCAGCGGCATCTCCATCCCCGGCTTCGGTCCCCGGCAGGCCGTTAAGATGGGTTTGTGGTTCGGCACGTTTCAATTTCTTATGCCCCTTCTGGGCTGGCTGCTGGGCAGCAGCGTCAGCCAGTACATCGAGGCGGTGGACCACTGGGTAGCCTTCGGCCTGCTGGCCGTCATCGGCGGCAAGATGGCGTGGGAGTCCCTGCGCCGGGGCTGCGGGGAGGAGGACGAGGCGCCCCCCGACCTGTCCGCCCGGCGGCTGTGCGTGCTGGCCATTGCCACCAGCATCGACGCCCTGGCCGTTGGGGTGTCCATGGCCTTTATGAGCGTCCATATTCTGGCCTCTGCGGCGGTCATCGGCGTGGTGGCCTTTGCCCTGTCGGTGACCGGCGGCCTGGTGGGCCGCCGGCTGGGCTGCCTGTTCCAGCGGCGGGCCGAGCTGACGGGGGGGCTGGTGCTCATTGCCATTGGTGTGAAGATCCTCATCGAGCACCTGTCGGGGGGCTGAGCATGGGCATCTGGGAGCAGTTGGGCCTGGACATGGCCCGCCACCGGATGGTGGCCCTGGTGGGGGCGGGGGGCAAGACCTCCACCCTGTATGCCCTGGCCCGGCAGGCGGCGGACAGCGGGCGGACGGTGGTGGTCACCACCACCACCCACATTCTGCGCCACCCCGGCCTGCCCCTGGTGGAGGAGCCGACGCCGGAGCGCCTGCGGGCCGCCCTGGAAGAGCACGGGGTGGTCACCGTGGGGACGGTCTTCCGGGGGGACAAGCTCTCCGGCGCGGGAACTCCGGAGGAGCTGCGCCGGGCAGCCGATGTGGTACTGGTGGAGGCCGACGGGGCCAAGCGCCTGCCCCTCAAGGCCCCGGCGGAGTACGAGCCGGTGATCCCCCCCTGCGCCGACGCCGTGGCCGCCGTGGCGGGCATGGACGCGGTGGGACAGGCCGTGGGGGTGGCCTGCCACCGGCCGGAGCGGGTGTGCGCCCTGCTGGGCGCGGGGGCGGAGCACGTGCTCACCCCCGAGGATGTGGCCCTTCTGCTGGCCAGCCCCCAGGGGGGGCGGAAGGGCGTGGGGGAGGCCATGGCCTTCCGCTGCGTGCTCAACAAGGCGGACACCCCCGAGCGGGCGGCCCACGCCAGCGCGGTGGCCGGGCGGCTGGCGGAGCGGGGCATTCACAGCGCCATTACCTACTATCGGGAGGAGGAGAGGGGCGGATTATGCTGGTTCTGATCAAGGGAGCGGGAGATCTGGCCACCGGCACGGCGGTGCGGCTGTACCGGGCGGGCATACCGGTGGTCATGACGGAGGTGGCCCAGCCCACGGCGGTGCGTCGGACGGTGGCCTTCTCCCAGTGCATGTACGACGGCGCGGCCCAGGTGGAGGGGATCTCCGCCCGCCGGGCGGAGGACGCCGGGGCGGCCCGCCGGGCGCTGGAGCGGGGGGAGGTTCCTGTGCTCTGCGATCCGGAGGCGGCCATTTTGAGGGAGCTGCCCTTTGACGGGGTGGTGGACGCCATCCTGGCCAAGCGCAACCTGGGCACGGCCATTACCGACGCGCCGGTGGTGCTGGCCCTGGGGCCCGGCTTCACCGCCGGGGTGGACTGCCACGGCGTGGTGGAGACCATGCGGGGGCACGATCTGGGCCGCCTGCTCACCCGGGGGAGCGCCGCCCCCAACACCGGCGTCCCCGGCGATGTGGGGGGCTACACCATCCAGCGCATCATCCGCGCCCCGGCGGACGGGGTGTTCGAGCCGCTGGCCGCCATCGGCCAGCGGGTGGAGGAGGGCCAGCCGGTGGCCCGGGTGGCGGGCCGGACGGCCCGCGCCCAGCTCACCGGAGTGGTGCGGGGGATGCTCCCCGCCGGGCTGGCCGTCACGGCGGGCATGAAGGCGGGGGATATCGACCCCCGGTGCCGGGCGGAGCACTGCTTCACCGTCTCCGACAAGGCCCGTGCCATCGGCGGCGGCGTGCTGGAGGGGCTTTTATACTTTGGAAGGAGGGCGGGTCTATGGAGCGTCTGATTCTCTGCGGCGGCGGCCACGTGTCCTTGGAGGTGGCCCACATCGCCCGGCGGCTGGAGTTTGAGCTGGTGGTCATCGACGACCGGCCGGAGTTTGCCAGCCGGGAGCGGTTCCCCATGGCCGATCAGGTGGTGTGCGCCCCCTTTCCGGAGGCGCTGGACGCCCTGGGCAGCCGGGAGAGCGACTACTACGTGATTCTCACCCGGGGCCACGCCCACGACCGGGACTGCCTGGAGCACGTGCTCCGGGGGAAGTACGCCTATGCGGGCATGATCGGCAGCAGGACCAAGGTGGCGGCGGTGAAGGCCGCCCTGGAGGCGGCGGGCATTGCCCGGGAAATCCTGGACGGGGTGCACAGCCCCATCGGCCTGCCCATCGGGGCCCAGACCCCGGCGGAGATCGCCGTGTCCATCGCCGCCGAGCTGGTGCAGGAGCGGGCCCGCCGGGGGCCGGCGGCCGTGCCTCCGGCGGCGGGGGGGCCGGGCGTGCTGTGCACCATCACCGCCAAGCGGGGCTCCGCCCCCCGGGGCGTGGGTACCTGGATGCTGGTGCGGCCGGACGGCTCGGTGCTGGGCACCATCGGCGGCGGCGCGGTGGAGCACCTGGCCGTCCAGGAGGCAAAGGCCCTGTGGGCGCATGGGGGCGGCCCGGTGCGGAGACACTATGACCTGACCCCCGGCGCGGCCGAGCTGGGCATGGTGTGCGGGGGCGACATTGACGTGGAATTTGAGGTGCGCAAATGAAAGAGATCACCCTGTTTCTTCTGAACAACTGTCCCCACTGCAAGCTGGCCCTCCGGCTTCAGGAGGAGCTGCTGGAGGAGCATCCCGCGTGGCGGGACATCCCCCTCCGAATGGTGGACGAGGCGGCGGAGCCCGCCTATGCCGATACCTTTGACTACTACTATGTCCCCTGCTACTATGTGGACGGCGTGAAGGTTCACGAGGGCCACGCCGAGCGGGCCGACGTGGAGGCGGTGTTCCGCGCCGCCGCCGGGGAGCCCGCGGGGGTGTGACGGGCGGGGACAGGCCCACGCTTTTTCCGTACTGGCAGTATGTGCGCCGCGTCGGTGGAGCGGGCAGCAGCGATGTAGGGGCGGCCCTTGTGGCCGCCCGCCCCGGCGGAGGAAAAACGGTAAGGAGAGGCCCGCATATGGGCAGACGGATTTCCCATGGGGGAAATCCGTCTTTTTTTGCGCGGATGAGAAACCAAACGGCCGTCCGCGCCGTGTTAAAGGCAGAAAGGAGGGAGGCCCATGGAGGAACGCTGGCGGGAACCGGCGGCCCTGGCGGAGCAGTACGCCGGGATGCTCTACCGGCTGGCCTACGCCCGCACCGGCTCCCGGGCGGACGCGGAGGACGTGATGCAGGAGGTCTTTGTCCGCCTGCTCCGGGCCAGGCCGGAGTTCCGGGACGAGGAGCACGCCAAGGCCTGGCTGCTGCGGGTGGGCGCACGCTGCGCCGCCGATGTGCTCCGCGCCCCGTGGCGGCGGCGGGAGGGGCCGCTGGACGACGCGCTGCCCGCGCCGGAGCCGCTCGGGGAGGGCGGCGTGGTGGAGGCGGTGCTGGCCCTGCCCGCCAAGTACCGGACGGCGGTGCATCT